>Ga0101944_10001864_pt1 | contig 38724 bp, 32 predicted proteins | sample DewCreD2012metaG_FD_75245 | JGI IMG/M metagenome (GOLD analysis project Ga0101944, IMG submission 75245) | Hot spring sediment bacterial and archeal communities from British Columbia, Canada, to study Microbial Dark Matter (Phase II) - Dewar... ... | reverse complement strand
CGGTGCGCTCAAGTTTCGAAAGGATGAACGATCATGGCGGACAACGTGGAGCAACTCAAGGCCCTGCGCCAGGCGACCGGCGCCCGGATGCTGGACTGCCAGAAGGCGCTGAAAGAGTGCAACGGAAACATGGACGAGGCGATGGCCTGGCTGCGCAAGAAGAACCTCGCCGCCGGCGAAGCGACGTCGACGCGGCAGGCGCAGGAAGGTCTGCTGGGCGTCAAGGTGGGGGCCGATGGCCGGACGATGGCCATCGTCGAGGTCTCGTCCAACACCGATTTCGTCGCGCGCAACGAGAAGTTCAAAGCGCTGGTCAACCAGCTCGCCGAACTGTGCGAAGGCCTGAAAATCGATTCGGTCGAGGTCCTGCAGCGCCAGCGGCTGAACGGCCGCGGCGTTTCCGAGACGCTCCAGGAGCTGGCCGGCACGATGGGCGAGAACATCGCGATCAAGCGCGTGGCGTTCATCGAAGGCGAATTGGGCCACTACGTTCACTTCGACCAGAAGCAGGCCTGCGTTGTCGAACTGGAAGGCGTGACCGGCGAGAAGGCCAGGGAGCTCGGCAAGGAACTGGCGATGCACATCGTCTTCGCCAAGCCGACCTGCATCTCCCCGGAAGAGGTTCCCGCCGAAGAGGTCCAGAAGGAAAAGGCGATCATCCAGGAACGGCTCAAGGAAGACCCGAAGAATTCCAAAAAGCCGCCGCAGATCCTGGAGAAGATCGCGGAAGGGCAGTTGGGCAAATTCTACTCGACGGTCTGCCTGAACGAGCAGCCGTACTTCCGCGAAAACGCGAAGAAGGTTTCGCAGGTGCTGAAGGAAAACGGCGGCGCGAAGGTCAAGCGCTTCATCTACATGAAGGTGGGCGGGTAACCGCTCCGGAAAAGCCGCCTTCGGGCGGCTTTTTTCGTGCCCGTGCTTCAGCGGCGAGAAGGCGAAGATCGGAGGACGGACCGCGGGCTTCCGACCTTCGACGTTCCGGAAGGGGAACTGCAATGGCCAAGGCGAGTCGGCCCAGAGGCGAACCGGCGTATAAACGCATCCTGCTGAAACTGTCCGGCGAGATGCTGGGCGGCACGGCCGGCAAGGGGCTGGACGTCCAACGCATCACCGACTTCTGCAGGGAGACGATCGAAGTCTCCCGGCTGGGCGTCGAGGTCGCGGTGGTCATCGGCGGCGGCAACATCATCCGCGGAGACCAGGCGGTGCGCGAATTCGGCCTGATGCGCCGCGCCTCCGCCGACTATATGGGCATGCTCGCCACGCTGATCAACTCGCTCGCCCTGCAGGATGCGCTGGAGAGCATGGGAGCGGCGACGCGGGTGCTTTCGGCGATCGAGGCCCGCGCGGTCTGCGAGCCGTACATCCGCCGCCGTGCCATCCGGCACCTGGAAAAGAAGCGCATCGTGATCCTGGCCGGCGGCACCGGGCATCCGTATTTCAGCACCGACACCACCGCCGCGCTGCGCGCACTGGAGATCCAGGCCGAGGTTCTGTTGAAGGCCACCAAGGTCGATGGCGTGTACAGCGACGATCCCGTCAAGAACCCCAAGGCCGAACGCTACACGAAGCTGCGTTACCAGGAAGTCGTCGAACGCCGGCTGCACGTGATGGACACCACGGCCGTGGCGCTGTGTATGGAAAACAAGCTGCCCATCCTGGTCTTCAGCGTGCAGAAGCCGGGCAATATCATGCGCGCGGTCCTGGGGGAAGGCGACCGGATCGGCACGCTGGTGGACTGATCCGGTTCGCGTCGCCCGAACCGCGCTCCGGTTCGAGCGCCGTTCGTTCGGCCTCCGCTCTTCGTGCTCTCGGGCCAACGGGTCGTTGTGGACATCGGCCGGCCCGACGCGGACCTTCGCGGAAGGAGTCCCGTCATGCTCGTTTCCCCGTGCCTTGGACTCGTTTTGGCCATCGTGCTGTTGACGACGTGCTGCATCCGTTCGATGGCCGAGGAAGCGCCGCCGGTCGAGGAACGCGCCTGGTGGCTCCAGCCGCAGCGGCTTCTGCAGACCAATCTGCGCGAGATCGACGCGACGATGGATCTCGAGCGCTACGTGCGCGAGGTCCGTGAGTCCGGGGCCAGCGTGGTGCTCTTCAATGCCGGCGGCATCGTGGCCAACTACCCGACGGAACTGCCGTTTCACTTCCGCAATCCGCACATGAAGGGCGACCTTCTGGGCGCGACGATCGGGCGTTTGCATGCGGAGGGCCTGCGGGTCATCGGTCGGTTCGATTTCAGCAAGGTCAACGAGACGATCGCGGCGCAACATCCCGAGTGGCTCTACGTGAGCGAGAGGGGCGCGCAGGTCAACTACAACGGCCAGGTCCATGCGTGTTTCAACGGCGAGTACCAGCAGGAGCGGATTTTCGACATCCTCGGCGAGGCGCTGACGCGCTACCCGCTCGACGGCATCTTCTTCAACATGCCCGGCTACCAGCAGCACGACTACAGCGGGAACTACCATGGGATCTGCCAGTCCGAGGCATGCCGGGCACGGTTCAAAAAGGAAACGGGTTTGGAACTTCCCAGAAAGAAGGACCCGAACGATCCGGTTTGCAGGCGGTACGAGGCCTTCTGCCGGGAGACGGCCGACGCGCTGTACGGCCGGATTCAGCAGTTCGTGCGCGCCAGGCGACCGGGGTTGATGATCCTGAATTACCGGGCAGGCGGGTCGGACGTGGTGCGGGCGGAGTCCAATCGGCCCTTCATCCAGTGGGCGTACGAGGACACGGAGAAGTCGATGCGCCGGCGGCTCGAGCATCCGGAAAAGCCGCTGGCCAACGCGGCGGTGCACTTCATCGACTATCCGCAGCGCCATGCGGGCGTCTCTCCGACGGTCACGGCGCGGCGGTTGCACCAGGAAATGCTGCAGGGCCAGTGGCTGGACTTCTACTGCATCGGTCCGCTGCAGCGGCTGGAGGATCGGCTGTCGGTGGAGGTCGTGCGGGACGCGTTTCGTTTCCATGCGGCACACCGGGCGTATTTCTCGCGGCTGCAGCCGGGCGCCGACGTGGGACTGGCGGCTTCCGGGGGCGATTCGTACCGGGGGCTTTTCGACGCGCTTTCCGAGCAGCACGTCAGCTTCGACCTGGTGTCGCCCGAGCGGACGGCGCTGGAGCGTTTCGCCGCCGTGGCGGTCCCGGATGCGCAGCGATTGAATGCCGAGGCCTGTGCGCGGCTCGACGCCTATGTCGAGGCGGGGGGGCGTTTGCTGCTGCTGGGCGAAGTCCCGGTGACGTTGAAGGCGGCGGGGTTGCAGGCTGTGCGGACGAGGCGCGAGCGGACGCCGGGCGATTACGTCCGCATCCGGGCGGAGGACAAGGAGCGGCTCCAGCAAGGCGTTTTCGAGTCGCTGGACCTGGTGTACCTGGACGGCGCGTTCGTCGAGTACGAACGGAGCGGGGGCTGCGAAGGCTTGTTGCGGCTGATACCGCAGGCGATGTTCGGTCCGCCCGAACGGTGTTACTACACCGGGGTCTCTGAGGTTCCGGCGCTGCTGGCACATCGTTACGGCCGCGGAATCTGTGCGGTCTTTCCGTGGGACGTGGGCGCCCACTATGCGAAGCAGAAGCATGCCGGTCATGCGGCGCTGATGATCGGCGCACTGGAGGGCGTGCTGGGGTTGGAGCGGACGCTGATCGTCGAGGCCTCGCCGCTGATCGAGGTGCGGCACATGCGGGATGCGGATGGGCGCTTCGAGTGGGTGGGGCTGGTCAATCTGTCGGGACAGAAGGATGTGGCCGGTTTCTTCGAGCCGCTGCCGGCGCGCGACATCCGGATCCGCCTGCGTCCGTGGAAGCCCCTCGCTTCGGTACGCCTGTTGAAGGCTGGTACGGAGGTGCCGTTTCACCCGCTGGGGGACGGCCGGATCGCCTGCGCGGTGCCGGAACTGGCGGCGTACGAGGTGGCGGTTTTCGAGTATCGGGAGTAGACGGCGGGTGTTGACTGCGTCCCGACGTCGCGTACCTTTCGGAGGCTTCTCGTACGACCGAAAGCGAAAGGAGAGACGGCCATGGCTTTCATGCGAACCGCGAATCCCGCGTTGAACGACAATACGTTTTCGACGTTCGAACGCTACCAGGCGCAGGAAAACCAGATGACCTTGCAGGGCACCGTCAACAAGACCGGGATTCTGCTCGTGGCGGTGGTGTTGGGTGCGGCTTGGACGTGGCGGCTCATGGCGGTCAAAAACCCCGCCGTGATGGGCTGGATGATCGGCGGCCTGATCGGCGGGTTGATCTGCTGCATCGCCATCTGCCTCAGGAAAACCTGGGCGCCGGTGCTGTCGGTTCCGTACGCGCTCTGCGAGGGGCTTTTTCTGGGCGGTTTGTCCGCGTATTTTGAGAAGCTTTATCCCGGCATCGTGCCGCAGGCGGTCGGTTTGACGTTCGGGACCCTTTTCTGCCTGCTCTTCGCGTACAAGACGGGATTCATCAAGGCGACGGAGAATTTCAAGCTGGGCGTGGTGGCGGCCACGGGCGGGATCGCGTTGCTGTACCTGGCGAGTTTCATCCTCGGTTTCTTCGGTTGGGGTATTCCTTTCATCCACGAGGCCGGGTGGCTGGGGATCGGGTTCAGCGCCTTCGTGGTCGTCATCGCGGCGCTGAACCTGGTACTCGACTTCGACTTCATCGAAAATGGTGCGAATCGCGGCGCTCCGAAGTACATGGAATGGTACGGCGCCTTCGGGCTGTTGGTGACGCTGGTCTGGCTCTACATCGAGATCCTGCGGCTGCTGTCGAAGTTGCGCTCGCGGAATTGAGCGCTTTCCTGACGCGTGTTGGTCGAGCGCGACGGTCGGGATGCGATGCGTTTGCACTTGGTACCGCGCCGCGGATGCGGGTCCGGATCGCGGCGCGAGCTAGGAGTCTATCCGGAAGAGATCTGTGACGAGCGAGCAACGAAGAGCCGGGCCCGCAGGCGCGGCGCCATGGGTCTGGAATTTCTGCGCCGCGGTACTTGGAGGACCTCCCCGCCGAGCGTCGAGCGGGGAGGTCCCTTGGGTTTACGGGATAAGCACTTCCTTGCCGCCCTGTTCGGACGACTGGTAGATGCCGTCGAGCATCTTCTGGACCATCAGGCCGTGTTCGGCCGGCGAATCGCTCTTCTTTCCGTACAGGCACACGTCCACGAACTGCCGCATCTTGTGGGGGAAGATCTCGACGCGGGGGATATAGCCCGGCGTGCAGTTGACCATCGTGCCGGCCATGTCGGTGAAGATCTGGCAAGGATCGTACGTGGCGCCGCCCTTGGTGCCGAAGACCTGGAAGGTCCACAGGTCCTTCTCGATGTGCGTGGCGAAGGAGGACTCGATGTGGATGACCGCGCCGTTCTTCATGCGGATATGGCCGACCGCCAGGTCTTCGACGTTGTAGGTCTTGTAGTCCCAGTTGGGCCACATGCAGAAGGTATCGGACGGTTTGTTGCCCATGTAGGTCCAGGTCTTTCCGCTGGCGGCGACCGGCTGGGGGGTGCCGATGGCGTAATGGGCCATTTCCAGACAGTGCACGCCGATGTCGATCAGGGGCCCGCCGCCCTGGAGTTCCTTGCGTCCGAAAACGCCCCAGTTCGGGATGCCGCGGCGGCGCAGCGCCTGCACGCGGACAAAGAGCACCTTGCCGAAGACGCCCTTGTCGAAGGCCCGGCGGATGACCTGCGTCTTGCCGTCGAAGCGGTGCTGGAAGGCGATGACAAGCTGCTTCTTGTTGGCCTTGGCGGCGTCCAACATCTTCTGGCCTTCTGCGGCGTTCATGGCCAGCGGCTTCTCGACCAGCACGTGGCAGCCGGCGTTGAGGGCATCGACGGTGGGTTCCCAGTGGAGGCCATTGGGCGTGCAGACGCTGACGGCATCCAGTTCGACCTTCTGGAGCATCTCCTTCCATCCGGAAAAGAGGTGTTTGATGCCGTACTTCTCGCCGAACTTTTTCAGCGCCTCTTCGCGCACGTCGCAGGCGGCTACGACTTCGACGTCGCTGAACTTTTTGAAGTTGTCCGTGTGCGTGCCCGCGATGCCGCCGGCGCCGATGATGCCGACGCGGAGCTTCTTGCCGTCCGTTGCCTTCGCCTTGGCCATGGAAAAGAACCCTTTCGTTGTTCGAACGCTGCCGGACCGCCGCCCGCGCCACACGCGCGGTTCTCCGGATGCGCGGCAGTCCTCAAGCCCTTCGGGGATGACGTCCATTGTTACACGCCGCATCGGTCTGCCAAGCGCAAAGAGGGGATCGGAAGGGCCAAGCGCCGGCATGCGGAAAAACCGGCGGGCGGGTCGTGCCAGCAGGAAAAGGCACGAATTCAGCCGATTCCAGATGTACAGGTCGGCTGCTTCTCGTCGTAGCATATAAGGGTGCAGGACGCGTTCTGCCCTGATGGGGCTTTCGGGAATCGCGGAGATTTCGGATGGCAAACGGATACTGGCAGAAGCTGCTGCGCGTCGATCTGTCCACGGGGCGGCACGCCGTGGAGGACATCGGCGAAAAGGATCTCAAACGATTCGTCGGCGGCGCCGGTTTGGCGGCCGAGCTTCTTCGCAGGGAACTTCCGGCCAGGCTGCCCGCGTACGATCCGCGCAACCGGTTGATCTTCGCGACCGGTCCGTTCCAGGGCCCCGCGGTTCCTGGCGGCGCCAAGTTCAGTGTCGTGGCCATCTCGCCCATCAGCGGCACGTTTGCCGATTCGGCCGCCGGCGCATCCTGGGGGCCGGCACTGAAGGATGCCGGATATGACCTGCTGGTGGTACAGGGCAAGGCCGACCATCCGGTCTACCTCCGGATCATCGACGAGAAGGTGGAGGTCCATGACGCCCGTTCCCTTTGGGGCAAAGACACCGTCGATACCGTGGACACGATCCGGAACGAGAACAACGATCAGGCGATGAGCGTGGCCTGTATCGGCGTGGCCGGCGAGCGGCAGGTATCCATTGCCTGCATAGCCGTCGATAATCACAGTTATGCCGGCCGTGGCGGCATGGGCGGCGTGATGGGTTCGAAGAATCTGAAGGCGGTGGCCGTTCGCGGCCACAAGCGCGTTCCGGTTGCGCATCCGGACTGCCTGAGGGAGCTGCTGAAGAAGTACCAGGCCGAGATCCACGAAGCGACGATCCGCAACAAGTTTCGCATCAACGGCACGCCGGGTCTCTGCGAGACGGCTGAGGGTCTGGGCGACATGCCGATCAAGTACTGGGACGGCGACGTGTGGCCTGAGGGCGCCAAGCGCCTCGGCGCGCCGCATTATACGGAAGTGCTGGACGCCAAGCCGCTTCCGTGCAAGTACTGTCCGATCGGCTGTCACCGGAAGATCGCGGTCGCCGAACCGATGAGGTACTCGCTGAAAGGCCCGGGCCCCGAATACGAAACGCTGGGCATGATGGGCACCAACCTGATGATCGATGATCCCAAGGTGGTGGCCAAGGGCAACGATCTGTCGAACCGCCACGGCGTCGATACGATCTCAGCCGGCGCGATGGTCGGTTTCGCCATGCAATGCTGGGAGAAAGGCTGGGTGACGGCCAAGGACACCGGCGGGCTGGAACTGAAGTGGGGCAGCGCGGACGCGTTCCTGGGGCTGCTCGAACAGATCTGCAAGCGCGAAGGGTTCGGGGCGCTCTTCGCCGAAGGGACGCTGGGCGCCGCACGCAAGATCCATCCCGATGCGCCCGAGACGGTGGTCCACAACAAGGGTCTCGATTATCCCGCGCACGACCCCCGCGCCTGCCATTCGCTGGCCCCGACCTACGCCACCGGCACCCGCGGCGCCTGCCACTTCCGCGGTCCGTGCGAAGACGTCGAGATGGGCGGCTTCTACATGCCCGAGATGGGCATCAAACAAGGGACGGTCAAATTCTTCGAACGGGATAATCAGAGTCTGGTGGCGGCCAAGTGCCAGGATCTGGGCGCGCTATCCGGTTCGCTGGTGTTGTGCCTGTTCATGGTCGATGGCGGCGAGTGGTCGTTGACGTCGCTGGCGGAGACCTTCAACGCGGTCACCGGGTGGGACTTCACGGTGAACGAGCTGATGAAGGCCGGCGAGCGGGTCTTCACCGTGCAGCGGTTGCTGAACCTCCGCGACGGTTACGACGCGAAGACCGAGATCCTGCCGAAGAAGATGCGTCAGGTGGCCAGGGAAGGTTTCCGAGCCGGCAAGGCGATTCCGTTCGAGGACCTGATGAAGGACTACTACGCCATCCGCGGCTGGGATGCCGGCGGTCACCCTACCGCGGCCACGCTCGAGCGGCTCGAGCTGGCCCGGAGCTCGGACGATTCGCCACGGAGACATCAAGACACGGAGTTGTGAATGGGTACGAAGCAGGAAGAACGGCAGTGGGTTCAGAACGCTGTTCGAGGCCGGTTTGAGGGACCGCGTCCTTGTTTCCCATGAATGAAACACATGGATTTCTCTGTGCCTCCGTGGTGATTGAGCAGAGGAGTTAACCGTGCGGATCAAAGTCAAGCTGCCCTCGATCTTTGCCACCTACGCCCGGACAGATGCCGACGGAATGACGGTCGTTCAGGACGGCGCGACCATCCGTGACCTGGCGGTCAGCCTCGGCATGCCCGTCGACCTGGTGCGGATCATCACCATCAACGGCAAGCAGGTGGATATCGAAGCGAAGCTGTCCGACGGGGATCTGGTGTACCTCTTCCCTCCCGCTTTGGGCGGTGGATGACATGCCGTTCGGCAGCGCGAGGAAGCGGGCGTTGCGCGTAGGGGGATCGGCGTTTCATGACCGTCCGACCGATTTTCTTCGGGCAGGCATCACTTCTCCGCGACGGCAGGCAGCGTCTCGCGCGCATAGGCGGCGGCCAGCGCCTTGGCGGTGATCGCGAGCTTTTTCGAGGCGTCCGCCGCTTCGTCGGAGCCGCACAGGCCCGTCACCCGATGGACCAGTTTCCCGTTTCGGTCGAAGATGAGCACGACGGTTTCGTCGCCGGGGACCTGCAGCGACCGGCGCAGCGCGCCGTTTTCGTCGAGCAGCAGCAGCGTGCTCTCGCCCGGCCGGTACTTGCCTTTCATGCTGCGCAGGGCCATGGCGCGCACGCCGGACTGGCTGAGATCCTCGACGATCACCAGCCGCGGCCCTTCGGCGGGAAGTTGGGCTTTCAGGTGCTTGATGTAGCGGGCCTGGATGTCGCCGTGCTTGACGTTGGGGATCGTGACCACCACCACGGCACCTCGTTCGAGCAGGGCTCGATGCGTATGCACGATGTCGGCGGGATCCCGCAGCGAAAACTCGGGAAGTTCGGCGGACCTTGCGGCAGGCAGGGCAAGCATCAGGGCGGTGACACACCAGCAGAGCCTTCGCATCGCGGTTTTCCCGTTCGGCCATCCCCTCGCGAACCAGGACCGGGTGGCTGTGCCCGGTGCAACACAGGAGGTATCGACCGTTTGGGAACGGGACCGCAGAACCTTCCGCAAAGGGTCCATGCGGGGAGGGGGGGGAGGAGGGGGACTGTTTCGCTGCAGCGCGGCACGCGGCGAGACGACACTATGATCAAGGGCCGATCCTGGAGGTGTGCCATGGCGAAATTTCCTCCCGGTGCGTTATTCAAGATGGCGCAAAGCACCAACCCTGCCGTCGCACAGGCGGCCATAAGCGATTTGATCCAGTCGGGCAGCGAGGCGTTGCCGGCACTGCAGAAGGCGCTGCGCGAAGCCGCGCCGCAGGCCCAATTGCTCGCCATCCAGATCTTGGGAGCCATGGGTCCGGTTGCCAAGCCGGCCGAGGCTGATCTCCGACCGTTGCTTCAGGACCCTTATCTGGGGCAAGCTGCCGCCGATGCGCTCAACCGGATCGCCGTCGGGCCGATCGCGGAATGACCGATCGAGCGGGCTGCCGAGTTGCAGAGCACTTCAGGACCAGGGGACTCCTAAAAAACCCGAGCAGTTCTGTGGGCGACACGTCCTCCGCTCGCGCTCCTGCCAGCGGGTGGTCCGAGGGCAGCGCACCCTTCAGAACCGCACGCAAGGTCTTGCGCCGTTGACCGAAGACTCGGTGCAGGAATTCCAGGAACGAGGCGGCTTCTTCCGGCGTGAAGGGCGTCTCGAACCACGGCGGCAGGTCGATGCGCAGCACGGCCGAATGCACGTGAGGCCGCGGCCAGAAGACTTCGGCGCCCACCTTGCGCACGATCCGAGCGGATGCGCAGAGCGAGGCGAAAATGGAGAGCGGGCCATAATCGTTGGTCGAGGGTTTGCCGACCAGGCGTTCGGCAAGCTCCAGTTGCACCGTGGCGACGATGCGCTGGACCATGCGCTGGGCGGGCTGCGGGCCCGCGGTCCTTGAAGCGCCGCCATTCGCGAACGACTCGGGCGGGCAAGATGCCTGCGCGCCGAGGAGCAGGTTGGCGATCAGCGGCGTGGCCATATTGTAGGCCAGGTTGGCGCAGAGCACGCGGCGCGAACGGCCTTCCGACTGCGCGATGCGGTCGGCTTCGGCCAGCCAGTCCGCGTCGAGTCCATGTTTCCCGTCGAGCGCGTCGCCTTCCAGCAGCGTCAGTCGGTTCGAAGCGATCTCGCCGGAAAAACGGTCTCGAAGCAGTTCGACCAGACCGCGGTCGAGTTCGATGGCGAGCACGCGCGCGGTCGGGTGCGCATCCAGCAGTGCACGGGTCAGGAAACCCGTTCCGGGACCGACTTCGAGCAGCAGCGTTCGCGCGTCGGCGCCGGCTTCGCGTGCGACGGCGGCGGCGAAATTCGTGTCGAGGAGGAAGTTCTGGCCCAGGGACTTGCGGGGACTCAGGCCGCGCGCGTCGAGCATGGCTTTCAGGTCGGCAAGCCGACCGGTGCCCGCCCGTTCGACTTGCGGTCCGCACTCAATGCCTTTCGTGCCTCGCTCCCCGCTCCCCGCTCCTCGCTCCTTCTTCATGCCTGCGTCCCTGCGTCGGTTCCGGCTGCCAACCGCTGCAGTGTGATCGAGTCGGGCCGAAAGATCGGCAGCCCCAGTCCCCGGGCGAGGACGGCCTGAGCGCAGAGGCCCAGCGCGCGGCCCACGCTGATCAGCACCGCGTGGTATTCGGGTTCGGCGATGCCGAAGGCATCCATCAGCGGGCCCGAAATCAGATCGACGTTGGGGTTCGGATTCCGCGTGCGGGTTTTTTCCCGAAGCAGCGCGGGGACGTGTTCGGCCGCAGCGAGCGCCGCGCGGACCAACGGCGCCTCGGGGCATTCCCTGCGCGCGAAATCGGCGAGGATCCGATAGCGCGGATCGACGCAGCGCAGGACCGCGTGGCCGAAACCCGGAATGGGGCGCCTGGCCGCGAGCCGTTCGTCGACGGCACGGCGCCAGACGTTCGCGTCCGGACCTGCGTCGGACGCCGCCACCTGCCGCAGCCAGTACACGCTTTCCTGGCTGGCGAGCCCGTCGAGCGGTCCGGCGAGGCCGTTCAGACCCGCGGAAAGCGCCAGATAGATGTCGGCGAGCGAGGAGTTCACCACGGCTGCGGCGAGCGACGAGACATTCCCGCCGCCGTGATCGCCATGAACGACGCACAGCAGGCGCAGGGCCGCGGCCAGACGACCGTGCGGGTCGGGCAGACCGAGCATGTGCGCATAGCCGCCGGCCCAATCGCGTCGAGCCTCGCAGCAGGAGATCGCGCCTTTGCGGGTACGGCGGCGATAAATGTAGCCGGCCAGACACGGCAGTTGCGCCAGTAGGTTCAGCGCGTCTTCCAGCGTCGCCTCCCAGAACCGGTCAGGCGGCAAGCCTGCGGCGTAACGCCGGGCGAAGATGGAGTTGGGCTGAAGCGCAAGCACGCCGGTGTTCAGCTGCGCCATGGGATGCGTGTCCGCAGGCAACGCCTCGAGGACGCGCCAGAGGTAGTCGGGCAGTCGGCAGCGGCAGGCGAGTTCCCTGCCAAGTTCCGCGGCCTGCTGCGCGTCGGGCCAGTCGCCGGTCAGCAGCAGCCAGAAGAGCTCTTCCGGAGTGCGCGAAGCCGCTTCCGCGATCGGTCGTCCGCGGACGAAAAGGCCGTCGTCGGGGGTGACTTCGGAGGTGTCGCAGAGCACGACCGGCAATCCGCGCGATCCGGAGGCGACGTGCCGCACGGTGAGGCGCGCCAGCTCGCGTTCGCTGCCGCCGATTCGACGAAGCTGCTGCCGCGAACGGGCCAGGCACTCCCGAAGGGCCGATTTGAGCAGTTCCACGTGCGCATTCCTCGCGTGTCGACGAACGGGCACAGTGTACGTGCTGGCAAGGCAACGGCAAGGACGGTGGAGGAGGGGAATGGGCAAAGAGCAGGTCCGCCATCCCCATTTCAGCGACGTGCGGCCGCGACGCGCCGGTTCGTCGGGCGTTGGCTGCGGATGGTTCCGAGCGCATAGTCGGCGATGCGCCGGGCGAGCTTTTCCGGATCGTGCAGGACATCCAGGCCCGGATAGAGACGCTGCATGAGCGAGCGGTCTCGGGTGAAGAACAGGCACTGCGAGATGATCCCGCAGGCAATGAAGATGGCTTCCGCCTTCGATATTCCCGGCCCGGCCAGATCCATCACGATTTCCACCAGTTGAGTGGTCAGCGGTCGTGCAACCAGATCCGCCACCCAGTCCAAGGCGGCCGTGGGTTCGACCAGTTCACGCGAGAAGAGCTTCATCTGCCAGCGCGGCTGTTGCAGGGTATCGCGCACCATTCGGAGGATGAAGAGCCGCAGACGGGTTTCGGGCGTGCCGGTCAGCGGTTGCGAAAGGAGCCGTTCCGCGGCCGCGATGCAGGCGTGCCGAAGCACCTCGACGTAGAGATCCGTCTTGTCTTTGAAGTGGTAGTTGACCGCGGCGACGTTCACCTTGGCGCGGTCGGTGATCTGCTTGGCCGTCGCGCCGCTCAGTCCATGTTCCGCGAAAATCCGCCCCGCCACTTCGATCAGCTTGCGCCGCGTCTCCTGGGATGCGACGTTATTCTTCACGTTGGCCACTTAACGGCGCTCCTTTCGTTCGTCCCGCCCACCATACGTCGCTTTTAGTCAAAATCAATTTTGAATTTTGAATTGACAAAAATGTTGTGGATGGCCAAGATCGGTTTTGAGGAATGCGACGATGATGCGACAACGCTGGGATGTGTTCTTCGGGGCGGTTGTTCCGGCGGTCCTGCTCTGCTTGGCGGGCTGTGGCCGCGCGGAGAAGGAAGCGCCGCCGCCTCCGCCGCCCGAGGTGATCGTGGTGACGGTGCAACCCCGCTCGCTGGCGTTGACCACCGAACTGCCGGGGCGCACCGAGGCGTTTCTGGTCGCGGAGATACGTCCACAGGTCAGCGGCCTGATACAGAAACGCCTCTTTACGGAAGGCACGGACGTCAAGGCCGGCGACGAGCTGTACCAGATCGACCCCAGGCCTTACCAGGCGGCCTTCGACACGGCCGTGGCGAACCTGAGCGTCGCGCGCGAGGCCGTCGACCGGGCGCGGGCCGCGCTGGCGGTGAGCCAAGCCGTGGTGGTGCAGCGGAAGGCGACACTGGATCTCGCGAAGATCAACCGGCAGCGTTACGAGGACATGTTCAGGGAGAACGCCGTTCCGGCCAGCCAGCGCGACTCGGCCGTGACGGAGGCCGCCGTGTGCGAGGCGATGGTCAAGGCGGCCGAGGCGCAGGTGGAAAGCGACCGGCAGGCGATCGAGGCGGCCGAGGCGGCGGCCAAGCAGGCGGAGACGGCCATCGAGACGGCCCGCATCAACCTGAACTACACGAAAATCGTCGCGCCGATTTCCGGCCGTATCGGCAAGTCGTCGCTGACCACCGGCGCGATCGTTACCGGTTATCAGGCGGTGCCGCTGGCGACCGTGCAGCAGTTGGACCCGATCTACGTGGATGTGCCGCAGTCCACCACGGAGTTGCTGCGTCTGAAGAAGCGCTTCGAAGACGGGCTGCTGAACGGCAGCGATGACAGCCGGAAGGTCAAGATTCTGCTCGAGGACAACACCGAATATCCGCACGAGGGGACGCTGCAGTTTCGCGACGTGTCGGTCGATCCGACGACGGCGTCCGTTTTGCTGCGCGTGACGGTTCCGAATCCGAAGAACGTGCTGTTGCCCGGCATGTTCGTGCGCGCGGTGATCGGGGAGGGGGTCGATCGGGAGGCGATGCTGGTGCCGCAGCAGGCCGTTTCGCGCAACCCCAAAGGCGAACCGCAGGCATGGGTGGTGGATGCGGAGAACAAGGTCCACTTGCGGAGGCTGAAGGTCGACCGCGCGATCGGCAGCGAATGGCTGGTCTCCGCGGGTCTTTCGTCGGGCGACCGGGTGGTGGTCGAAGGGCTGCAGAAGGTCCGGCAGGGCGAGGTCGTGAAGGTGGTTTCTCCGCGGGGCGGTGCGGGCGGTGTCGTCCAATCCGAGAATGCGCCTCAGTCGGCAACCGCATCGAAGTGACGGAGAAACCCGATGTTGTCTAGATTCTTTCTGGATCGGCCGGTCTTTGCCTGGGTCATTGCCATCGTCCTGATGGTGGTGGGCTGTCTGGCGATCTACAACCTGCCCATTTCGCAGTACCCGCCGATCGCGCCGCCGTCGATCGCGATCACGGCCTTTTATCCCGGCGCCGCGGCGGAGACGGTGGAAAACAGCATCACGCAGATCATCGAACAGAAGATGACCGGCTTCGACAAGATGCTGTACCTCTCCGCGACCAGCGATTCGTCCGGTTCCTCGCGCGTGGAACTGACGTTTGCGCCGGGAACCGATCCCGATCTGGCCTGGGCGCAGGTGCAGAACAAACTCCAACTCGCCATGCCCAGCCTGCCGGACGCGGTGCAGCGTTCGGGCGTCGTGGTGTCCAAGTCCACCCGCAACTGGCTCCTCATTGTCGGCCTGATCTCCGAAGACGGGAAAATGGACGGCAACGACCTGCGCGATTATGCCAAGTCCAACCTGGAGAAGGTCGTCTCGCGCGTGCCGGGCGTGGGAGAAGTGGAGGTCTTTGGCAGCCAGTACGCGATGCGTGTCTGGCTGAATCCCGACAAGCTGACCGAATACGAGATGACGATGCAGGACGTGACGGCCGCGTTGCAGGCGTACAACGTCGAGGTGTCGGCGGGTCAGTTCGGCGGGGCGCCGGCCATGCCGGGCCAGCGTCTGAATGCCGCCATCGTCGTGCAGAGCATGTTGAAGACCCCCGAGGAGTTCGCCGCGATTCCGCTGCGCACCCACCCGGATGGGTCCGTCGTCCGGGTCCGGGACGTGGGACGGACGGAACTGGGAACGGAGTCCTACGACATCGAGGCGTTCTTCAACGGCAAGCCTTCAGCCGCGCTGGCCATCCGGCAGGCGGCCGGCGCCAACGCCTTGTCCACGGCCGACGCGGTCAGGGCCAAGATGGACGAGATGAGCCGGTTCTTTCCGCCCGGCGTGAAGGTGGTTTACCCGTACGATACGACGCCGTTCGTCAAGGTGGCCATCGAGGAAGTGGTGAAGACGCTGCTCGAGGCGATCGTGCTGGTCTTCCTGGTGATGTACCTCTTCATGGGAAACATGCGGGCCACGCTCATCCCGACCATTGCGGTGCCCGTCGTGATCCTGGGGACCTTCGCCGCGCTGATGTTCTTCGGATTCTCCATCAACATGCTGACCATGTTCGGCATGGTGCTGGCGATCGGCCTGCTGGTGGACGACGCCATCGTGGTGGTGGAGAACGTGGAACGCATCATGAGCGAGGAGGGCCTCTCGCCCTATGAGGCCACGCGCAAGTCGATGGACCAGATCACCAGCGCGTTGATCGGCATCGGCCTGGTGCTTTCGGCGGTCTTCGGCCCCATGATCTTTTTCACCGGTTCGACAGGGGTGATCTACCGGCAGTTCTCCGTGACCATCATCTCCTCCATGCTGCTTTCGGTCGTGGTGGCGTTAATCCTGACGCCGGTGCTGTGCGTCCAGCTTCTGAAGCCGGTGCCCAAGGGGCATGAACCGGCCGAGGCGGGCTTCCGGCTGCTGCGGCCGTTCTTCCGCTGGTTCGACCGGGTCTTCTACCGCGCCCGGGACTGGTACGTCCGACTGGTGGGCCATTCGCTTGCGAACAAGTTCCGCTACCTGCTCCTTTTCGTCGTGATTGTGCTGGGGATGGGCCATTTGTTCCTCAAGATGCCCACGGCCTATCTGCCGGACGAGGACCAAGGGATCCTGTTCGTGCAGGCACTCTTGCCGGCCAATTCGACGCTGGAGCAGACCAAGGAGGTCATGCGGGGCGTCCAGGAGTTCTTCCTGACGCAGGAGGGCGAGGCGGTCGAGTCGTGCATGGCGATCTCGGGCATCGGCTTCGCCGGCCGCGGGCAGAATGCGGGCTTGGCCTTTGTCCGGTTGAAGGACTGGGAACTCCGGACGGACGCGAAGCAGAAGGTCGGCGCGCTGGCTGGGAGGGCGATGGGGGAGTTCGGGAAGATCCGCGGTGCGCAGGTCTTTGCCTTCGCGCCGCCGGCCGTGATGGAGTTGGGCAGCGCCAAGGGCTTCGATTTCCAGCTGCTCGACCGCGGTGGCCTGGGTCACGGGGAACTGATGAAGGCGCGCGACCAGTTGCTCGAACTGGCACGGAAAGACAAACGGCTTGCGAAGGTCCGCCACAACGGTCTGGAGGACGTGCCGGAATACCGGGTGGATGTGGACTGGGACAAGGCGGGTGCGTTGGGCGTGCCGATCACGTCGATTCACAACACGATTTCGGCGGCCTTCGGCAGCGCGTACGTGAATGACTTCATCCACGGAGGCCGCGTGAAGCGCGTCTACGCGCAGGCCGACGCGCCCTACCGCATGCTCCCGCAGGACCTCGAGAAGCTGTATGTGCGCAACAGCGCGGGCAAGATGGTCCCCTATTCGTCGTTTGCGACCGGTCACTGGACGTCGGGCTCGCCGAAGCTGGAACGGTTCAACGGGTTCCCGTCGCTGAACATCCAGGGCGAGGCCGCGGAAGGGCGCAGCTCTGGCGAAGCGATGGATGCGATGGAGGAGTTCGTCAAGCATCTGCCGCAGGGAACCGGGTACGACTGGTCGGGCCTATCCTATCAGGAGCGTCAGGCGGGCACGCAGACCGCGCCTTTGTATGCCTTCTCGGTGCTAGTGATCTTTCTGTGCCTGGCGGCGCTGTACGAGAGCTGGCCGATTCCCGTTTCGATTCTGCTGGCCCTGCCGCTGGGCGTGATCGGCGGAGTGATCGGCATGAACCTGCGAAACATGCCCAACGACGTGTATTTCCAGATCGGGCTTCTTGCGACGCTGGGTTTGACCACGAAGAACGCCATCCTGATCGTACAGTTCGCCAAGGCGCGGGTGGACGAAGGGATGGGGTTGATCGAGGCGACGATGGAAGGCGCGAAGTTGAGGTTGCGGCCGATCGTGATGACGTCGTTGGCCTTCGGCTTCGGCGTGTTGCCGCTGGCGATCGCCAACGGCGCCGGCGCCGGCGCGCAGAAGGCGATCGGCACCGGCGTGCTGGGCGGCGTGGTGACGTCGACGTTCTTGGTGACGCTTTTCGCGCCGCTCTTCTACGTGCTGATCGAGCGAATGTTCGGCAAACGTCGGTCGTAAGCGGTGGTGTCGACCGGGATCGTTCGCGCCAAGTACCGCGGCGCGGTACTTGGCAAGAGCGGACTTTCAGAATGCCGGTGCCAAGCGTGAATAGGGCGGGCCCAAGGATGGCGTTGTAGTGTCTTGGCGGCCAACGTCGCCGTCGTTTCATTCGCGTTTGCGGCGTCGTTCCTTTTGCTTCCATCCACTTGACACCTGTCCAAGACCATTTATAGGCATCCCATCACGGTTTGCTTTGGCCGTGGATAACCGCTTTTAAAAGCGGTAGCTTGCGGAGTGCACGCTGAGGGGTCGCGCCGATCCGTGGCCGCGCCGGGCGAAGGTCGCATGCCACCCTGCAACCGCAGTCCTTGGGCGTTCATCTCCCTGGGCTTGGAGTTTGCCGCAACAGTGGGATTGTTGGCGTGGGCAGGCTGGTGGGTGGATCAGCGTTGGGGGCTTCAGCCGTGGGGAACCGTGGCGGGGCCGTTGCTCGGCGTCGCGCTTGCGACCTACCGGCTGATCCGCGAAACGAGTTCGTAGCTGGCGGGCCGCGGCGATGACGAGCCTCGTTTTCTGGGGGGGCGTGGCCGTGGCGGTGGTGCTGGGAGCCGAACTGACGGGCGCGCGAGGGGGCGTTTACGCCGGCGCGGCGGGTGGGATGGTCCTTTCGTTGATCGGCATGTGGTTTTCCGGTCGGACGATGGCGGCCGAACCGATGGCCGAGGACGGTCGGAAGAACGCGTGGACGTGGTGGGGCTTGGGATTGCTGGTGCGGTTTCTGGCGCTGGCGATGCTGATCTTCGCTTACCGGTTCGTTTGGGATGCCTCGGGCGTGATGGTGCCGGCGTTGAGCATGGCCGGCGTGTACCTCGCGTGGCTTTTCTTCGAGGTGTGCCGGCTTTACCTGGGTGCGGAGTCGCGAGGCGGGGAGCGAGGCTGATGCGGATTGCCTGACAGGGCGCCCGCTTGGGCTTCGAATGCGCGGCCGACGTGTTGCACCGGGGTTCAGTTGACGGGCGGTCCGGGGCGCGGCTGGTTTCAGGCTGCTCTGTGCCGGTTTGTTCGTTGGGGTGAACCGGCCTGTTGGCGGACGAGGATACGCGGGAAAGAACATGGCTGAATCCGCTCATCAGAACGCCGAAGCCCATGGTCATGGCGACGGGCACGGCGGCGGCCACGACGACCCGATGCACCACATCCAGGATTACGCGGTCTGTTCGATCGGCAGGGATGGGAAGTTCACCTGGGGGCAGGCGCAGGAAACGGCCACGATCGGCCCCTTCCCGTTGCAGTTCAACCGTTCGATGCAGGACGTGACGATCGTTGCCGTTCTGTTGACGGCGGTCTTCGTGCTGGTGGCGCGGCGCGTGGTCGCCAATGTCAAAGCCGATCGGGCGCCCAAAGGTCCGTTGGCGAATCTCGTCGAGAGCATGATGTGTTTCGTCCGGGACGAGGTTGTGGTCCCGATCGGCGGTCATCACTTGGCGCACTACACGCCGATCTTCCTGACGTATTTCTTCTTCATCCTGGCGGGCAACATGGTCGGCATGATTCCGTGGCTCTTCAAGGGTCCCACGGCCTGCATTTCCGTGACGGCGGCGCTGGGCGGGTCGATCTTCGTGATCCTGACGGGCTTGGGCATTTACCACCAGGGGCCGGTGAAATATTTCCTCCACATGGTTCCACCGGGCACGCCGTGGTGGCTCTGGCCGCTGATGTTCGTGCTGGAATTCGTGGGCCCGATCATCAAATGCTTCGTGCTCTGCATCCGGTTGTTTGCCAACATGATTGCCGGCCACCTGGTCGTGTCGAACGTGCTGGGCTTGGGCGTCTTCAAGGCGGGCGCGACGGGCATGGCGGTGATGGGGTTGGCGGTGGGCGTTCCGCTGACGCTGGGCGTGAACTTCCTCGAGATCATGGTCTGCTTCATTCAGGCGTACGTCTTCACCATGCTCTCGGTGATCTTTGTGGGTGCGGCGGTGCATCCGGAACACTAAGGCGTCGAGGAGATGTTGGCTGTAGCGCTGCAGGGCCGGCGATCCGGCCGGCTGGGGCGCGAGAAACTGGGAGGAGCGTTGAACATGGGTCTGGCTCTCTTGGGTCTGGGCATCGGTTTGGGCCTGTTGGTGCTGGGTGCCGCGTACGGCATCGGCAAGCTGGCCGCGGCGGCGATGGACGGCACGGCTCGTCAGCCGGAAGCCGGCGGTGCGATCCGCACGACCGCAATCATCCTCGCGGCGCTGATCGAAGGCTTCACCTTCCTGGCGATCATCTTTGTCTTCCTGCTGGGCGGGAACGCCATCGAGAAAGGCACGGCAGCCGAGATCGAAGCGGCCAAGGCCGGCATGGCGAAGCAGGCCGAGAAGCACTAGCCGTTCCGATCGGCGCCAGGTCGGATCGTGGCCTAGGGGCCCGGTCCGTCGTGTTGAGTCTGGAGGTGTCTCGTGGGCACGGCGTTGAACGCGCATCTGCTTCTGGCGGCCGGCAGCTTCCTCGAGCCGCAGGCGCAGGTGCTGCTGTACACGGTCATCGTCTTCCTGGCGATGCTCGGCATCCTCTGGAAGTTCGCGTGGGGGCCGCTGATGAAGGCCCTGGAAGAGCGCGAACAGCGGATCGCGCGCAAGATCGCCGACGCCGAGAAGGCCAACCAGGAAGCGCTGGCCAAGCTGGCCGAGTACGAAGCGAAGATCGCGCACGCCAAGGAAGAGGCGGCGGAGATCATTGCCGAGGGCAAACGCGACGTCGAGAAGGTCCGCGACGAGATCGTCAAGCAGGCGCAGGAAGAGTCGGCGCGGACCTTGGAGCGCGCCAAGCGCGAGATCGTCATGGCCAAGGAGGCCGCCGTCCACGAGCTGCGCGAGCAGATGGTGGTTCTGACGGCCGAGCTGGCCACCAAGGTGATACAACGCGAAGTCAAGGCGGACGATCACCGGCGTTTCATCGGCGAAGCCATCGCGGCGCTGGAAAAGGGCAACAAGTCGGCTTGAGGCTGGGGCAGGGGAGTTTGGGGCATGTCCAGGAAGAAAGCCGGGCAGAGCTTGGCGGCGATCTACGCCCACGCGTTGTACGACGCGGCGGCGGAGGCCGGCGTGGTGCCTCGGGTTCAACAGGAACTGGTGGCCTTTCAGGAAACCTTGCGACGATACCCCAAGTTGGCGCTCTTCCTCGATTCGCCCGTCATTCCGGGCGAGAAGAAGCAGCAAGTGTTGACGGGCCTTACCGAGTTGACGCAGACGCTGACGCAGCCGGGCCTCAACTTCCTGCGGGTGCTGGTCAAGCGCCAGCGCGTCGAGTTGCTGGACCTGATCGTGGATGCCTTCCGGGATTACTGCAACCGGGTGGCGGGTATTGCCGAGGTCGATGTCGAGACGGTTCGCGAGTTGGAAGCGCCGGAGGCCGAACGGCTGACCGCGGCGCTGCAGAAGTACTTCGAACGCCGCGTGGTCGTGCGCACGAGGGTCCAGCCGGAAATTCTGGGTGGACTGGTCATCCGTCACGGCGGCCTCGTGCTCGACGATTCGCTTTCCCATCACCTGGGTCGTCTGATGGAGCAGGTGGGGGCGACCCGCAGCGGGCTGCAGTTCTACAGGGATTAGGGAGTCACACCGTCATGCGCATTCAAGTCGATGAAATGGTGGACATCCTCAGGCGCCAGATCAAGGAGTACGACTCCGCGCTGGCCGTCGAGGAGGTCGGTTCGATCGTCGAGATCGGCGACGGCATCGCCCGCGTCTACGGCCTTTCGAACGTCATGTCCGGAGAGATGGTGCAGTTCCCCAACGACCCGGACGGGCAGCCGATCTACGGCCTGGCGCTGAACCTGGAAGAGGACAATGTCGGCGTCGCCGTCATGGGCCGTTACGACCACCTCAAGGAAGGCCAGGAAGTCCGCCGCACCCAGCGCGTGCTGCAGGTGCCCTGCGGTCCGTCGCTGATCGGTCGCGTGGTCGATCCCGTCGGACGTCCGCTGGACGGCAAGGGTCCGGTCATCAGCGACAAGAGCCGCCCCGTCGAATCGCCCGCGCCCGGCATCGCCCACCGCCAGCCGGTGAAGGTGCCGTTGCAGACCGGCATCAAGGCCATCGACAGCATGATCCCGATCGGGCGCGGTCAGCGAGAACTGATCATCGGCGACCGCAAGACCGGCAAGACCGCCATCGCCATCGACACGATCATCAACCAGAAGGGCAAGGACGTCATCTGCGTCTACGTCGCCATCGGTCAGAAGGAATCGACCGTGGCCAGCGTCGTCAAGCGGCTGCAGGAAGAAGGCGCGATGGATCACACCATCGTCGTCTCCGCCGGCGCTTCCGACCCCGCGCCGCTGCAGTACATCGCCCCGTACTCCGGCTGCGCGATGGCCGAGTACTTCATGTACGAGGAAGGCCGCGACACGCTCTGCATCTACGACGACTTGTCCAAACAGGCTGCCGCGTACCGCGAAATGTCGCTGCTCCTGCGCCGCCCGCCGGGCCGCGAAGCGTACCCGGGCGACGTCTTCTACCTGCATTCCCGCCTGCTGGAGCGCAGCGCCAAGCTGGCCGAAGAGCACGTCATCGTGAAGAAGGACGCCCAGGCGCCCTTCAGGAAGGAAGACGCCGTCAACGGCAAGACCTATCGCGCCGAACATGGCCTGAAACAGGCCGGCAAGGACCTGCAGGAAATGCCCAACGCCGCCGAACTGAAGATCGGCCGGCTCCACGGCACCGGCGGGTCGTTGACGGCGCTGCCGATCATCGAGACGCAGGAAGGCGAAGTGAGCGCCTACATCCCGACGAACGTGATCTCGATCACCGACGGCCAGATCTACCTGTTGCCCGACCTGTTCAACGCGGGCGTGCGCCCGGCCATCGACGCGGGCATTTCGGTCAGCCGCGTGGGCGGCAATGCGCAGATCAAGGCGATGAAGAAGGTCGCCGGCACGCTGCGGCTGGACATGGCCAGTTTCCGCGAACTGGAAGCCTTCGCTCAGTTGGGCACGGAACTGGACCCGGTGACGCAGCGCAAGGTCGACCGGGGATACCGGCTCGTGGAGCTGCTCAAACAGCCCCAGTACAAGCCCATCGACGTCGTTGACCAGGTGATTGCGATCTACGCGGCGGGCAAGGGCTTCATGGACGACATCGACACGTCCAAGGTGGCCGACTTCGAGCGGGGTCTGGTGACGGACGTTCACGACGCGCACAAGGAAATCCTGGCCTCGATCCGCGAAACGCGCGAACTGACGGCCGAGACCGCGCAGAAGCTGGATGGCGTGATCAAGGATTTCAAGGCGCGCTGGCTGAAGTCGCAAAAGGCGCAGGCATCGTAGGCGGAGAACGCTAGGTCATGGCCAATCCACGCGCCCTCGTCAAACGGCGCAAGAGCGTCCAGAACACGCGCAAGATCACGAAGACCATGGAGATGGTCTCGACCGCGCGCATGGCCAAGGCGCAGGTGGCTGCCGTGGCGGCGCGTCCGTACGCCAGGAAGCTGCGCGAAGTGATCGGCGATTTGGCGGGCGCATCCGTCCCTATCCGGCATCCGCTGTTGACCGATCATCCCGCGCCAAGGAAGGCCGTCATGATCGTCATGACCTCCGATCGCGGCCTGTGCGCGGCCTTCAACAGCAACATCCTTCGCGCGGCGCGGGAGTTCCACAAGGAATTGAAGGGCCGAAATCTGGAGGTCGAGTTGATCGCCCACGGCAAGAAGGCGCAGGGCGCGCTCAAGTATGCCGGCTTGGCGGTCGCGAAGTCCTACGTTCGTGTGTCGGACAAGCCGGACTACCGCCGCGCCGAGGAGATCGGTCAGGAGCTGATCGATCGCTACACGCGGGGCGAGATCGACGAGGCGTACGTCGCCTACAGCGTCTTCAAGAATCTGACATCGCAGGTGCCGAAGGTGGAGAAACTGCTTCCGCTGGCCGGTCTGGGCGGCGCATCCGGCGCGGGCGCTGCGAAAAAGACGGGCGCCGGTTTTCTCTTCCATCCGGGGCCGGAACGGATTCTGGCGGAGTTGCTGCCGCTGGTGGTGAAGCTTTCGATCTTCAGTGCGATGCTGGACAATGCGGCGGGCGAGCATTCGGCGCGCCGCGTGGCGATGAAGAATGCGACGGACGCGGCCGACGAGATGATCAAGTCGCTGACGCAGCGCTACAACCGCGCGCGCCAGGGCAAGATCACGCAGGAGATCAGCGAGATCGTGAGCGGCGCGGAGGCGCTGTAGGTCCAGGCCAAAGACGCCGTGGATGCGATCGCGGCAGGGAAGTGGCGACCGAGGAGTACGATAACGATGGCGAACATGGGCAAGGTCGTGCAGGTCATCGGGTCCACGCTGGATGCCGAGTTTTCCGCGGAGAAGCTCCCGAGGATCTACAACGCGTTGAAGGTCAAGAACCCCGCCACGGGCGACTGGCTGACCTGCGAGGTCGAACAGCACCTCGGCCGCAACCGCGTCCGTGCGGTCGCGCTGGCCAGCACCGACGGCATCGTTCGCGGCACCGACATCGAGGACACCGGCCAGCCGATCGCGATGCCCGTCGGCAAGGCGGCGCTGGGTCGCATCCTGAACCTGCTTGGCGAACCCGTCGACATGTGGGGCCCGCTGCCCGAAGGCGAACGCTGGCCGATCCACCGCCCGGCGCCCGAGTTCACCAACCTGAACCCCGAGACCGAGATGCTGGAAACCGGCATCAAGGTCGTCGACTTGATCGAACCGTACGTGAAAGGCGGCAAGACCGGCCTTTTCGGCGGCGCCGGGGTGGGCAAGACCGTCATCATCATGGAGTTGATCAACAACATCGCCAAGCAGCATGGCGGCTATTCGGTGTTTGCCGGCGTGGGCGAGCGGACGCGCGAAGGCAACGACCTCTGGCTGGAAATGCGCGAAAGCAAGGTCGTCAACGAGGAGCATCCCACGCAGAGCCGCTGCGCGCTGATCTACGGGCAGATGAACGAGCCGCCCGGCGCCCGTTTGCGCGTCGCCCTCTCCGCGCTGACCGTCGCCGAATCCTTCCGCGACCTGGAAGGCAAGGACGTGCTGCTCTTCATCGACAACATATTCCGTTTCACACAGGCCGGCTCGGAAGTCTCCGCGTTGCTGGGCCGCATGCCCTCGGCCGTGGGTTACCAGCCGACGCTGGCGACCGAAATGGGCGCGCTGCAGGAGCGGATCACGTCGACCAAGCGCGGTTCGATCACCTCGGTGCAGGCCATCTATGTGCCGGCCGACGACTATACGGACCCGGCGCCGGCGACGGCCTTCACGCACCTGGACGCGACGACCAACCTGTCCCGCTCGATCGTGGAAAAGGGCATCTACCCGGCCGTCGATCCGCTGGCTTCGACCAGCCGCATCATGGACCCGCAGTACCTCGGCCGCGACCATTACGAGGTGGCCCGCGGCGTGGTTTCAATTCTGCAGCGTTACAAGGATCTGCAGGACATCATCGCGATCCTGGGTGTCGACGAGCTGAGCGAAGACGACAAATTGACCGTCGCGCGCGCCCGCAAGATCGAGAAGTTCCTCAGCCAGCCGTTCTTCGTCGCCGAGCAGTTTACCGGTCTGAAGGGAAAGTACGTGCCGATCAAGGAGACCGTGAAGAGCTTCGGCGAGGTGGTGGAGGGCAAGTACGACCACCTGCCGGAAGACGCGTTCTACATGGTCGGCGGCATCGAAGAGGCGGTCGAGAAGGCCGAGCGGTTGAAAAAGGAAGGCTAACGCAGGAAGACACTGACTGCGCCAACGGCCGCGCAGTCAGTGGCACCAAGCCGAAGTGGCTTACCGCGTGAACGTGACGTATTGGTGCGTGATCGGCCTTGAGACGAAGGGACGCGTGCCGGTTGAGTAGGTTCTGATGCCACTGGCTGAAAGGGCCGTATCGTTCAGCCAGTGCCAGGGGAAGCCGAACGGAGTTGGTGACATGGCCAGTGCTTCGAAGCTTCGCGTCTCGGTGATCACTCCGGCTCGCACAGTCCTGGAGCAGGAGGCGACGTCGGTGATCGTGCCGGCCTTTGACGGCGAGTGGGGCATTCTGCCCGGTCACGCGCCGTTCATGGCGCTGTTGGGCTGCGGCCGGCTGGTCGTCGCCGACGGCGAGGGCAGGCGCCATCGGGTCGCCATTCGGGGCGGGTTCCTCCAGGTCAGCGCGAACGCCGTGACGGTCCTGACCGCCGAGGCCGTCTCGCCCGGCGAGATCGACGCCGCCAAGGTCAACGAAGAGCTTCGCGAACTGAAAGCCACCCCCCCCAAGGCGTCCGAGCGCGAAGCGTATGAGCGAAAACAGGCGTGGGCCCAGGTGCGCCTCAAATTCCTGACGACCGATTCGAGTTCCGGGCACAACTGATCGGGGCTGTGGCCTCGAGGGATCCTGGCTGCCAGGGAACAGGAACCCTCGCAACGCATCTGGCGGCGATCCGAGAATTTTCACTGGTCCACCTTTATCTGACCCGCTGCGCGTCCATCTCTACCTGTTGACCGACTGGGAACTGAACACCGAAGCGCTGTAGGCGAATCCTTCATCTGTAGACGGCTTGGACAACCAATTACATCGTCACCGCCGTGGACTTGGAGGATTCCTTCACTTCCTCCGCCGTGACTTCGCAGCCGCGGGCGCTGGAAAGGAAGATGGCTTCCGAGATCAGCATGGTGTTGAGCGCGATCTCGGCCGTCGGGATCAGTTTGACCTTGCCCTGCAATGCGGCGATCCAGTGCGCCTGCGGGTTGGCGTACAGGTGGCCGTCGCACTGGACGTTGTTCCAGCGGAAGGCTGCGCTGTCGAGGTTCGCGGAGGCGTTCAGGTCCAGATGGCCTGCGGAATGGAAAAATCCGAAGGGGTTCAGCCGCACACCGCCCTTGTTGCCGACGACGAAGGAACCTTCGAAGCTGTCCAGGTGGATCGCCCAGGATTCGATGATGTCGATCGAGATGTCGTCGGCGCAACGCACGAAGCCCATCCCCAGTTCCTCGACGTTGTAGCCGCTCAGCCGGCGCCGCTTGGTGTCCATGTCGGTTTTCTGGTAGATGCGGCCGCTGACGCGTTCGACCTTGGGGTTGCCCAGCAGGTACAGGATCTGCGCGATATGGTAGACGCCCATGTCGTAGAGCGCGCCTCCGGCGGAATTCTTCTTCTGGACGAAGGTCGGGGAACCGTAGCCATCGACGTACGGTCGGCCGCGGCGGCGGAAACCGGTGGAACGTGCGAAGTACAGATCGCCCAGCGCGCCGGACCGGATGAGTTCCTTGGCGGCGCGGGTCTCCTTGGCGAAGAGCGTGGAAAGCTGGATGCTCAGTTTCTTCTTGCACTTCCTGGCGGTGGCGAGCATCGCGGCGGCGTCGGCATAGGAGCCGGCCATCGGTTTTTCGCAGTAGACGTGTTTGCCGGCCTGCAGGGCGGCTTCGGTGGCCGGGCGATGGAAGTTGTTGTGGAGGCAGACATCGATGGCGTCGAGGTCGTCGCGCTGGAGCATCTTGCGGAAATCGGTGTAGGTGTGCGGGATCTTGAACTCGGCGGCGCTCTTCTTGGCGGCCTCCTCGTTGACGTCGCAGCAGGCGACCATCTGGACGCTGTCGGTCATGGGCGCGTAGGTGCGCATGTGGTGCTGGGCGATCTGGCCGCAGCCGATCATCCCGATGCGGATCTTGGCGTCTGGCATGGTTCATTCTCCGGTCGCAGGCAGGGGCCTGTGCGGGGCTGCGCTTCCGGTCCTCCGCCGGACCGGCTCTCTCCCGGCGCGCCACTCGCGGACAGGCCCGTTACGAAGATGCACCCAGCGTCCGATGGGAAGGCGGCGGCGTCAAGGGCGGGAACGGATCGGGCTTGGTGCCTTCTCGGAGGAAATCGTCCGCCGCGCACTCCGTGACTCCGTGGCGCGCACGTCCGATCGGTCTTCGCCCCGTTTGCGGTAATCCTTCGGCGTGCACCGGTAGTGCCGGACGAAATGCCGGTGCAGGTGGCTTTCGTCGGTGAAGCCCCAGTGCCACGCGACCGCCTTGATCGGCTCGTCGGTCGCGACCAGTTCCGCCGCCGCACCGTGCAACCGGTGCCGCAGGGCGAACTGCGCGAAGCTCACACCCATGTGCGCGCGGAATGCCCGCATGAACCGCTCGCGCCCCATCCCGCAGCTTCGCGCCGCCTCGTCCACCCGGATCGGGCGCTGCTGCGAGAGCGCCAGTTCCAGCGCCGGGGCGATGCCTCCCGGAGGCCTCCGTGCCATCGCCCCAGGCGCGTCGCGCCCCGACATCGCGAGGATCAGCGCCAGCGTTTCGAGCAGCAGCAGACGCTGACGGCAGCGCGCCAGCGCGTCGGCGTTTCCCGTCGAAGCCAGTTCCGCCGCGAGGCGCAGCAGTTCCTTCCGCCGCGGCGCGTCCGGAACGAGCGGTGCGGTGTGCTCGCAGGCGAACGGCCGCATCCAGTCCACGCCGGGTGCCTCGACGAAGCGCAACCCGGCCAGCAGCGGAGGCCAGATCGTCACCACCAGCACGCGACAGGGCACGCTCGCCGCCTGTGCGCCATGCGGTTCCCACATCCCGACGAACCACGGTTGCCCGCGCTCGAGATCGTAATGCGCGTCCCCCGACCAGCGGCGCATGCGACCCTGCAGCACCACGCCCATCTCCAGGCCGTAGTGCATGTCGAATTCGGGTCCGGGCTGCGGCGAAGAGAACTCGGTCACCGACACTCCGATGGGCCGTTCGGCATTCAGCGGCAGTCGGACGACGGTGTGGCGCGGCGCGAGGGCAGGCATGCGCACGTTTCTACAAGAAGACGAGGCGAAGGTACAGGGGGGAGTTGTTGAAGCGCGACGAACGCGGGGGATACTGGCCGTCGAAGCCGACGGCTGGGTGCCCGATCGATCCGGAACCCCGCATCGAGCATCCAGCCTCCAGTTGCAGCGGGCGGCGGATGGGTGTCCGCCTGCCAGGGATCGCGGGCATCCTCGCCCGACTTGCGAGGCATTCATGCGCATTGCCGGACACCGTTTCGACGTCCTCTCGCTGCGGGAAGCCGACCGCCTTCACGATGCGGCGCTGCGCATTCTCGGCGAGATGGGCATGGAAATCCAGGAACGCGCGCTGCTTGACGAACTGGCCGCCGCCGGCCTGCCCGTGAATTTCGACGAACACCGCGTCCGCTTTCCGCGCTCGAGCGTCGAGCGCGCTCTCGGCGAAGCGGAGACCTTCGACTGGGATTCCGCCGCGCCCCACCTGCGCGCCTCCGCCGGCATCTACCACAGTCTCTACCACGACCCGGAGACCGGAAGGCTGGTGCCGTGGACCGAGAAGCGCCTGGCCGATTACATCGCCGTCGCGCGGGCGATGCCGAACGTCGGCGGCGCTCACCTGCTCGGCTGCCGTCTCGAGGTTTCGCCGGAACTGGAACCGCTTTACGAACGGCTGTACGCCTGGAAATGGGGCGCCACCGAAGGCGGATCGATCCACCGCACCGAACTCTGTCCGTACCTGCTCGAGATCTACCGCGCGCACGCCGACCGCGTGCAGCGTCCGCTGAGGGAGATTTTCCGTGCCGCGGTCTACCTCGCGCCGATGATGAAGCTCGGCCGGCACGAAGCGGCGCAGGTGGCCTTCTTTCGCAGGCACGGGCTGAAGGTGGATATCGGCGGCGGCATGGGCGCGATGGGCGCCAACCTGCCCGTCACGCATGCCGGCGCCGTCGCCCTGCATCTCGCCGAACAGCTTGCCTTGAACCTGCTCGATCGCGCGCTGAACGGGAATCGCCGCCTGCATCTCGGCGGTTCGCTCTCGGTACTGGACCTGAAGACCGGGATCCGGCCTTTCGGCCGGCCCGAGATGGCGATCGCGAACCTGATGCTGATCCAGATGGCGCGCCGATACCGTGCCTCGTACGGCGGCCACGGCGGACTCTCGGACGCCAAGCTGCCCTCGACGGAAGCCGGCGCACAGAAGGCCCTCACGGCGATCCCGACGCTGCTGGCCGGCGGAAACGTGTGGATCGATGCCGGACTGCTTTCGATCGACGAGGTCTGTTCGCCGATCCAGCTATGCCTCGACGACGAGTTCCTCGGCGCGCTCTCGCGGTTCGTGCACGAATTCGAGGTCGCTGACGAGACGCTGGGAATCGACGCGATCCTCGCCGCCGGTCCGGGAGGCAACTACCTGGACGCGGAGCACACGGTGAAATTCTTCCGCGACGAGCACTGGCAGCCGGGAATCTGGTCGCGGCAGATGCTGCGGCCGTGGATGGCCGGCGGCGGGAAGCTGGACGCCGACCGCGCGCGGGAAATGGCGCTGGAAAGGATTCGTTCGGTTCCGCGACCTGCCCCGCTGGCGGAGGAGCTGGAACGGGACATCGAACGGATCGTCGGCAGCGCGCGTCGGGCGTTGGCCTGACGGCGGATGAAGGTGGGATGCCGGAAGCCGGATACCGGACAGCGCGTCGATCGGGCGTCCGATATCGCGCATCCAGGATGGGCGGACGGGATTCCGCACAGGAGGTCGAATGAAGATCGTCATGGTCGGCGCGGGCTCGATCGCCTTCACGCCTTCGCTCGTCTCGGGCTTCGCCACGGATCCGCGTTACCGCGGCGCGACCCTCGGCTTTGTCGACGTGAACGCCGAGCCGTTGGACCTGGTCGCCCGTTTTGCCCGACGAGCCTCGAACGAATTCGGCATGGACTGGACGGTCGAGGTTTCGACCGACCGCCGCGACGTGCTGCCTGGCGCGGACGTGGTCACGGCGGCCATCGGTGTCGGAGGCGTGGACGCCTGGGAACTCGACGTCGGCATCCCGTACCGGCACGGTTTCATCCAGCCGGTCGGCGACACGGCCGGTCCGGGCGGTCTCTTCCGCGCGCTGCGGCACATTCCGGTGCTGGTCGCGGTCGGCCGGGACATGGAGCGGCTTTGTCCCGGCGCGACGTTTTACAACTTCACCAACCCGCTGACCGTGCTCACGCAGGCGGTGAACCGCCTGACGCGCACGCCTTGCGTGGGGCTCTGCGTCGGGCCGGACCTGACTTGGGATCACGTATGCCGCGTGGTCGGCGTCGAGAAGAAGCGGACCCGCGCGGTGCTGGGCGGGCTGAACCACCTTCACTGGCTGCTCGACTTCCGCATCGACGGGCAGGACGCCATGCCGGTTTTCGCCGCGGCGCTGGACGAGCTGGAAGGCGACGGCGCGAAGATGGAGGCCTTCCGCGCGAAGTACGGCGGCCTGGCCAAACGCCCGCAGGAGCCGCAGGGCAGCCAGCCGCTCTGCGTCGGCCTCTTCCGCCGGTTCGGCGCCTATCCGGGTCCGGGCGACGGACACGTCGCCGAGTTCTTTCCGCAACTCATCCGCTCGACCGTGACGAACCTGGACCGTTTCCAGGGCGAAGCGATCCGCCATGTGCGCGAGTCCTATCCGAAGATGACGCAAAAGATGAAGGTGCTCGCGGACGGTTCGGCCGAGCTGAACACCGAGGCCTTTGCGCGGGAGATGGCTTGGGAGCACACGCAGCTGCTGGGGATCCTGGCCTCGCAGCAGGACGACCTGAACCAGACGTACTACGTGAACATTCCCAACCGCGGGCACATCCACAATCTGCCGGACGGCGTTCCGGTGGAGGTTCCGGCGCGCGTCGATGCGGCCGGGCTGCATCCCTACGCGCTGGGCGATCTGCCGAAGGCGCTCGTGCCGGTGCTGGCGCAGCGCGCCGCGGTGCTGGAGATCGCGATCGAAGCCGCGATGGAAGGTTCGCGGCGCAAGGCGGTCCAGGCGCTTTGCAACGATGCGTACTGCACGGATCTGGACGCCGCCGAGCGGTGCGTGGACGAGTTGCTGAAGGCCGAGGCGCATCTGTTGCCGAACTTCAAATGAGGGCCGACAACGCCCGGGATGGCGCCGGTCGCGGCGCGGGCGAGCCCACCAGCCTATCGCGAGTACGGCGTCGTCCGCCCCTCCACCCGTGTATAGACCTCGCCGCCACAACGTCGATATTCGCTGGGCGCAATGCCTTCGGTTTCCTTGAAGGCGCGCGAGAAGCTGTGAACCGTGCCGAAACCCACACGACCGGCAATCTGGCTGAGCGTCAGGTCCGAGCCGACCATTAACTGCTTGGCGCGCATGATCCGCGCTTGGCGGAGGTACTCGCGGGGCGCGCGTCCGAAATGGCGGCGGAAGAGTTCCCGGAAGCGACTCGGCGAAAGCCCGGCCAGCTCCGCCGCACTTTCCACCGAGACGTCCTCGGCGCAGTGCTGGCGCAGGTAATCCGCCGTTTCCTCCAATAACGGGAGATGCGCGTTGCCGGTTTCCCCCGTGGCGCCGGATTGTCCGCGCAGCATCTCGGCGACGATCTCCAGCATCAGGCCCGACATGCGCAGTTGCGCGTACGGATGGGCGCGTGCCGCCTCGCGGCAGATCTCGCGGATCAGTTCGCCCACCCGTTCGTTGTTGTGCGCGCGGATCCGGCCGCGGAGCGCCGTCAGTGCCGGCGCTTCGAGCGGCGGGTGCAGCAGCGGCTGAAGCTCTCCGAATTCGAGCATGCCTTCCGGAATCGAAAAGTCCCAATGGCTTTTCTCCGGACGGTAAAGCAGATCGAAGTGGACGTACGGGCAGACCATCGACGGCGCATAGCCTTCCATCCGGTGCGGCGTATCGGGTGGGATCCAGAAGAGGTCGCGCGGTTCGGCCTGGTAACGTGTCCCGCCGATGACGAACTCTCCGCGACCTTCGGCGATGAAGACAAGCAGGTAGTCGAGCAGTTTGCGCATTTCCATCTTCCACGCCGGCCGGCGCGGGTCGCCGCAATGACGCACGTAGGGGCGAAGCGTTCCCAGCAGGTCGATGCCCGGGGCCAGGCCGGGGAAGATGTCGGAACTCGAAGCCATGAGAACTCCAGGCGATCCGGGTACAACTTCGGCGTTCGATCCAACGACATGCTGCCGCGGGCGACGTAGGATGACAAGCGGAAACGGGGCCAGGAGGCACAAGGCCCTTCGGCGGGATCGACAGGATGAGGGGAGGATTCCCTGCCGGTCGGTGGAGCGGGAGCGCCTTCCGACCCTTCGATCCGGTCTGCGCACCGCCCTGTTTCTTTTGTGTCTTCGAGCCGAATGTTGTCCAAGGAGTCCGCCATGCCCGCGACCTGCGCCTTCCATCCGTCCGAAGTGACCGTTCATCGCCCGCCGGATTTCGGCAACCTCCTCAGCGTTCTCCGGCGCGAGCGGCCTTCGCGGCCGACGCTTTTCGAGTTCTTTCTCAACGGCCCCTTGGAGAAGGTGCTGGCCGGCGATGCGTGGCTGGAAGGCGACGACACCTTCACCCGCTTCCGCAACCGCATGTCCGCCTTCCGTGCAGCCGGCTACGATTACGTCACCTGGATGGCCGCCGAGATCGGTTTCCCCGCCGGGCCGCGCGGGCACGGCAAGCGGTCCGTTTCGATGAACGAAGGCGCCGTCATCCACGACCGCGCCTCGTTCGATGCCTACCCGTGGCCGGATCCGGAAACGATGGATTATTCGCTGCTCGATCGCGCGCGGGAGGTCCTGCCCGATGGCATGAAGATCGTCGTCAACGGGCCCTGCGGCGTGCTGGAGAACATGATGAGCCTGGTCGGCTACGAATCGACCTGCCTGATGATCTACGAGGATTCCGAGCTGGCGCGGGACATTTTCGATGCCATCGGCTCGCGTCTGCTGAAGTACTACGAGCGTGCGGCGGCGCACCCGGCGGTCGGCGCCTGCATCGCCAACGACGACTGGGGCTTCAAGACGCAGCCGATGCTGGCGCCCCGCGACATGCGCAAGTACGTATTCCCGTGGCACCGGCGGATCGCGGCGGCCGTCCATGCCCAGGGCAAACCGGTGATCCTGCACTCCTGCGGAAACCTGCGCGAGGTGATGGACGATATCGTCGACGACATCCGCATGGACGGGAAGCATTCGTACGAGGATTCGATCCAGCGTGTCGAGGAGGCCTACGAGGAATACGGCCGACGCATCGCCATCCTGGGCGGCCTGGATCTGGATTTCGTCTGCCGCGGTTCGCCCGAGGAGATCACGAAGCGCGGCCGCGCGATGCTCCAGCGCGCGGCCTCCCGCGGCGGCTATGCGCTGGGCACCGGCAACAGCGTTCCGGATTACGTGCCGCAGGAAAACTATCTCGCCATGCTCAAGGCGGCGCTTCTGGCCGGTTAGTCGGCACGCGGGTTCCGTGGGCGACGGGCCGGAGGAATCGTCGACCGGCAAGCCGATCAGCGAACGAACCGTCAGCCCGCGTCGCCGATGTCGTACATGGCGTCGATATACGGATGTCGCGGATCGTACGCGGTCAGCGTGCGGCCGTGCGGGACGCGACCAGTGGGGCGACAGTTCGCGCCTGCGACGCCTTGACGCAAGTCGCCTAGGTCCTCACGGCAGGCATCCGCCTTCAGCTCCAGTTCCTTCACGATCTCCGGGTAACGCGCCGCGACGTCGTTCGTCTCGCCGATGTCGCGTTCGAGGTCGTAGAGTTCGCGGACGCCCTCCACGCGCCTGGTCTGGCGGTTCATGCGACTGACATGGAGTTTCCATCGGCCCGAACGCACGGCTGCCAGGTCATCGCAGAAATAGTAGAAGAACGCGTCGTGCGGCGATGTGGCGCCGGGTCCGCCCCGCAGGAGCGGGCAGAGGTCCTTGCCGTCGACGATCCGGTCGGTGGGCGCATGGGTACCGGCTAGTGTCGCGAAGGTGGGCAGGAAGTCGATGGAGGCGGTCAGTTCGCCGCAGGTTTGTCCGGCCGGGATCTGTCCCGGCCAGCGCATGAGGCAGGGTACCCGCTGGCCGCCTTCCCAGCACGTGCCTTTGGTGCCGCGGAGCGGCGCGTTGCTGCCGCCGTGGTCGCCGCGCGAGCCGTTGTCCGAGGTGAAGATCGTCAGCGTGTTCCGGTCCAACTCCAGTCGCTGCAGCTCCCACAGGAGCACGCCCATGGCCCAGTCGACGCACTGGACGCCGGCACCGTAGGGACCGTTTTTCGAGCGGCTCAGGAATTTCTCCGAAGCGTAGATGGGCAGGTGGACGTACATGTGGGCCAGGTACAGGAGGAAAGGGCGCTGGCGGTTCTCGCGGATGAAACGGACGGACTCCTCGACGTAACGTTCGGTCAGCGCGGCCTGGTCGGGTTGCTCCTGGATCACCTCCTCGTCGCGCAGCAACGGCAGCGGGGGAAAACGATCGCGTCCGCCCTGGCGACCCATGTCGTTGCTGTACGGGATGCCGTAGTAACGATCGAAGCCGTGGCGCGTGGGGAGGAACTCGGGCTGGTCGCCGCAGTGCCACTTGCCAACATGGAGCGTGGCGTAGCCCTGATCCTTGAGCAGCCGGGCGAAGGTGATCTCGCGCGGGTTCAAGCCGACCGGCTGACCGGGAAAGAGCACCCACTGGCCGTCGAAGGAGCCGAAGCCGATGCGCCGCGGGTAGCAGCCGGTCAGCATCGCGCCGCGTGAGGGGCTGCAGACGGGCGAGGCCATGTAGAAATCCGTGAACCGGATGCCGTCGGCGGCCATCCGGTCGAGGTTCGGCGTGAGGTTGACGGTGGAGCCGTAGCAACCGAGGTCGCCATACCCGAGGTCGTCGCAGTTGACCAGCACGATGTTGGGGCGATCGGTAGGATGGCGCATCGGGGCAGTCCTTTAATGAAGGCGTTTTGAACCGGTTCAGACAGCGTATCCTGCGGGAACGCCGGCGCCAGTCCATCTGCCGGCCGCGTCGGCGAGGGGCGCAGTTCGTCTTCATGCGGACGAAAACCCGGGACGGAGAATCGCGCACCGCCTCCTGTTCATCCGGTCGAGAAACGTCCGGTCCGGAACCAGTTGGAAACGCACCCGCCGGAGAAGGGAGCGGGGATTGCGCATTGACGCGCCCGGCGAAAGGCGGACGATGACGCTTTCCATCGAAATATGAGGAAGCGTTCGTGGGCCAGGACACGCGCAGGAAGAATCGTGACACCCAACACGGGACCGCGGCTGATGGCGCGCTCGCGGCCTTTGCCGCGCCGCTGCCGGAAGGCCTCTGCCGCTTCGCTCCCGAAGAACTGGCGCGTCGCGTGGTTTCGCGGCCGGGCGCCTTCTGGTTCGATTCGGCCGATGCCGCGACGGGAACCGCGGCCTGGTCGTACGTGGGCGTGCGGGCCGAACGCATGATCGGTTGCGAGGAGTCGTCGGACCGCGCGCCGATCGGATCGTCGTTCCTGGATTTGCTGCACAACGAAACGGCGGGGCTGCGAATCCTGCCCGCGGATGCCGAAGAAACCGCCGGCCCTCCGTTTCATGGCGGATGGTTCGCGTTGCTCGGGTACGACCTGGGGCGCGAGATCGAACGCGTGCCGAAGAAAGCGGTGCGCGATCTGCCGTTTCCGGGGATGTTTCTGGCCCGACACCCGCTGGTGCTGGCCTTCGATCATCGCGAGGGGCGGTGGTGGGCAAGCGGTTCCGTTTCGGCGGTTCTGAAAGGCGCCCGGAAGAGCGCGCGGATCGTCGAACTGGCCCGGCGACTGCTGGCGGACCTCCCGGATGCGGCGCCAGCACGAATGGATCCTGCCGTCGAGGCGCTGCCGCCGCCGGTCCGTGGAACGTTGCCGGCCGGGGTCCTCTCGACGATGTCGCGCGAGCGGTACGAGGAGGCGGTGCGGCGCGCGCTCGACTACATCGCGGCCGGCGACATCTACCAGGTGAATCTTTCGCAACGCTTCGAGGCCGGGTGGCGGTGGCCGGCGTTCGAGCTGTATCTCCGGCTGCGGCGCGAAAGTCCGGCGCGGTACGGAGTCTTTGCGAATCTGGGCGAAGGACGCGCGATCGGTTCGATCAGCCCGGAACTTTTTCTTCGCGTGCGGGGCCGCGAGGTCGTGACGCGGCCCATCAAGGGGACGCGTCCGCGAGGCGCGCACCCGGACGAGGACGCGCGATTGCGGGACGAGCTGGCCGCGAGCGGCAAGGAGCGCGCCGAGCTGAACATGATCGTGGACTTGGAGCGGAACGATTTGGGGCGCGTCTGCGAGTACGGTTCGGTCCGGGTTCTTGCCGCCGGCGAAATCGAGGAGCATCCCACGGTCTTTCACCGGGTGGCCGGGGTGGCGGGGCGTCTGCGTCGCGGCGTGGACGCGTCCGGCCTGATACGCGCCACGTTTCCGGGCGGTTCGATCACGGGTGCCCCGAAGATCCGGGCGATGGAGATCGTCGAGGAACTGGAGCCCACCCGTCGCGGGCCGTATTGCGGTTCGCTGGGCTGGATCGGCGCCGACGGCGACCTGGAACTGAACATCGCGATCCGCACGGCGCTGGTGGACGAGCGTGCCGGCAGGGCGTGGTACCAGGCCGGCGGCGGCGTGGTTGCCGACAGCGATCCGGGGCGCGAATACGAAGAGACGCTGGACAAGGCGGCGGCCTTTTTCCGGGCGCTGTGCCGCTCGCCGCTGTAGCCGCATGCTGCGTTCACGCCTGCGTTTTCCAGAGCGCCGGCCAGCGAATGAACTGGAAATTGCAGATGCGCGTCTCCAGATGCCCGTCGGCATCCCGGAGCGGCGTGCCGGCGCTGTCGAGCGAGAGGAGCAGTTGCTCGGGGCGCAGGCGCAGGAATTCCATGCCGACCTCCTTGAGGCGTAGGCGCTCGCGGTCCAGCAGTTCGCGCAGCTGTTCTTCGTTCAGAATACCCAAGGCCTTGGCTTGCGCGCCGTTGACGCCTTTGAAGTAACCTGCATCCCGGTTGGCCAGCATCTCGTCGGGTCCGTTCCAGTATCCCCAGACCGCGATGTAGTCGTAGCCGGGGCGCAGGACGGCTTTCCCGTCCAGGCCGCGCAGGCCGGCGTGCGATTCGTAGCGGCTGCGGTCGGCCACGCCCGCGTCGATCTGCGAGCGGTGGCCGGTCCGGTAGATCGCGCGAGGGTAAATGGTCGGGATGCCGGCCCGGCGCAGTCGCAGCGCGATCGCGAACTCCTCGAAGGGGCTGTTGAACCCGTGCGCCTGGACGGCTTGATCTTCCGCGGAATTGCCTTCGATTTCGGGGCGTTCGCCCACGCGCGAGACCTTCCAGACCAGGTGAATCTGGTCCTTGGTGCGCGTGTAGAACGTTTCGTGGCCGGCCTGGAGCTGGATCTGGGGCGTCTTGCGCCAGCGTTCGGGAAGGAAGTAATCGAAGAGCGCCGGATCGCGGCCCACGACCCAAAGCGCTCCGCCGGTGCTCTCCACCTGGCCGTGGACGTAATGGACACCCAGCAGGGAGACTTCCTTCAGATGCGCAGGAAAAGGCGTGGACTTCGGCGCGAAGCGGTCGCGTTGCCGCCAAAGGTACTCGCTGCGTCTCGACCGTTTGACCTCCCGGTCGTGCTCGGGCGTGCGCTCCAGCAACTCGAAATCGACCAGGCCGTACCGGATACGGCCGTCCTTCTGCATCAGTTCGCCTTCGCCGGTCTCCTGCACGATGATGTGCATCGGCTTCATGTCCAGCACGCGGTAGCCTTTGGCCTTCAATTCGTCGATGGCGCGGGCCGTCAGGGCGCGCAGTTCCGGCTCGGTCAGCAAGCCTTCCTCGTACGCCTGGACGGCGTCGATCCCTTCCAGCCAGAGGTAGATGACCATGTAGTCGCGCAGGATGTCGATCGCCACTCCGGGATGCTTGGCGATCTTGCTGGCGATCTTCGCTTCCGAGCGGCCGGTCTGCCAGAGCTGCATCCGCTCGGGCGGCACGTAAATGGCGAAAGGCAGTTGCGAACGGATCGTCAGATCGGCGGGCCCGTAGGTGCTGTGCCGCATCTCCTCGACGAGCGCGAATTCCTCGAACGGCCCGTTGAACTCGGCGTTCAGGACCTCGTAGATGACCTTGGTCTCGAGCGGGACATCCTGGCCGACACGGTTGTACTTCACGACGATGCGGATGCTGGTGCCGTTCACATCCTTGGTCGGGACGGCATACACGGTGCTGGTGCCCTGCAGTTTTTCCCGGTGGGCCTCGAACCATTCCTTCTCGTACCAGTTCTCCGGCTGGAGATGTTCGAGATACGGCAGGGCGCGCAGCGTGACGTAGAGATCGCCCTCGTCCTTCGTCCGGACGTGCACGTAGTTGACCCCGAGCAGGCTGACCATCAACGCGTCGGGCGGAAGCTGCTCGATATCCTTGGGATCGATCTGGTCGTCCCATTGAAGGCGTTCGATGGCGGACTTGGATTTGGCCGTTTCCATGCGTTCCTGCCTCGCGGTGCGTTCGGCACGGTACTTAGTACCGCGCCGCAGAAAAGATTGACCCATCAGGCGGCGCTTTCCAGTGCTTCGCGCTCAGCCTTG
>Ga0101944_10001863_pt1 | contig 38736 bp, 31 predicted proteins | sample DewCreD2012metaG_FD_75245 | JGI IMG/M metagenome (GOLD analysis project Ga0101944, IMG submission 75245) | Hot spring sediment bacterial and archeal communities from British Columbia, Canada, to study Microbial Dark Matter (Phase II) - Dewar... ... | reverse complement strand
GTCATAGCACCGAATTATGTGTAGTGAAATTGGCAGAAACCGGGGACCGGACGCAAAGCGGTGAGGAGATTCATCCGGGGTGCTCGCTCAACTTCACATAATCTTGAACTTCACATAACATCTTTTATGTTGAGCTCAACATAAAATGTGGTCCGGCATGATACACCATGCATAGAGTTTTGAACCTCGATCAAGTGACAACTGAAGGAGTAATCGGGTCGCCTCAGTTGCGAGCCTTTCATGCAAACGAAACCATGGATAACGCTCATAAGTTCCGAGGGTGATCAGGAAGGCATTCCCTTGCTGATAGGAAGGAAGAGGAAGTCGAATTTTCTTTCGCGGAGGCCTTGATAACATGGGTTTCCATCTGTAGGGGCGGGGTTTACCCCCGCCCGCATTGGGAGGGCGACCGCCTTCGCCCTTCGAAAAGCCCTTCGGTTTTACTCAGGGCCATGAGCGTCTTTGAATGGCACAGGGCTACGGCGGGACAAGTAAAGCCCTCCCCTACGTTAACACAAAACAAGGAATCATGAATGATAAACAACACGAACCCCCTAGCCCGTTGAGGCAAGGGGGTTCGCCTGTACTTTTTCTACTTCTGTCTACTGTATTCTGTCTCCTGTATTCTCCTCTCTTTATTCTGTCTCCCACAGGAGCGGGGTAATGCCGCCGGGAGGTCCGGGGATCGCCGTCGTTCCTTGTTCACCAATACCGGCGACCGCACCGCCGGCGCTGATCAGACCTGCCGCATGCCCGTCTCTCATGATGATCCGCACACCCGAAGGAATGGAGCTGCCCGAGATGAACCGGTACGTATCCTTCAGGGTCCTGACGTCGCCCTCCGTCGTATCGTTCGACAGGTCATAGTTAAATGCGGAGGCGCCGAAGGAGTAGTCCAGGGCATAGATGAAAGCGTTGCCCACCGGGTTGCAGGGATCGGCAAAGACCGGCTGATAGCTGGTGAAAAACACATTCTTGAAGAACAGCGTAGGCTGGCTCAAGATGTGTTCACCGGTATGGTTAAGGTTGTCACCCGCGCAGTTCCCTTGCTTGTCCAGGGCGCGGTAGAAGCCTCTTACGCCGTTGGTCCCTGTGGTGAGGATGTTTCTCAAGGCGGCCTTGGAGCCCTGAGGATCATCCGGTGAATCATCATCCAGTTCGTCGCAGGTCAGGTTGAGAAGCTTTGTTTCGTCCGCTACAGTTCCTGTGTCGCTTACAAAGTACATCCTGTTTGAAACCATGGTGTACCGGGCATGCTGGCGGTCGCCGGTTCCGACGTACAGAACCGGGCTGCTGGTCCAGTCGTTGCCCATGAGCGACACGTCCGGGGAATAGAACATTTTGCGCCCCGCGTCGCCGGCATTCAGCGAATGAGTCCCGGCGGCGAAAGCCGACGCGTCTCCTGAAGCAAGCGTGGATCCCGGATTGGCGGTGAAAACCCTTCTGACGGTCCAGGTTCCGGCGTCATTGACATAATCATATCGAATTCTCCAGATCTGGCCGTAAACATCCGCCGCATAAATCATGATGAGGGAATCGCTGAGTGGGATCAAAGAGATATCCGCCGGGAAGCAGTACTTCATCATCGAGTACTTTTGCTCTGTGCCGGTGGTTGCCTCCTCGGCGCCATAGCTGGCCGTGAAGACCTTGGACCCGTCTGCCAGGTCAAGCACGAAGATCCCTCGGCCCATGGTGTTCATGCCGGGATTCCACTTGTCGTAGCCTTCGGTTCCGCCGAGGGTCACCCCGTGAGTTTCGTTGGTATCCCACTTGCCATTCTGGTTCTGATCATCGAACCCTTCAGGGAAACCATCCTCGATCGGGTCATAGCCGCCTGCAAAGAGGACCACCTCTTTGCTGGTGTTGGTTCCTGTTTTGATCTTGGCAAAGAAGGGCTTGCTCCAGGTGTACCCCAGCTCCTCAAACCCTTCGGTTTTTCCGCCTTCGATATGCCACTTGACCTTCCACTCCGAGGGATTGGGCTGAGAGACGTCAAGGGCCCAGTAACTCCTTCCGCCCGAGCGCTCCCCGAAAATGAGGGTCATTTCATAAGTGCCGTCCGTCTTTTGCTTGCGGTAGAGAGCCGGTGAGCCGTCGACCATATAGGTGTGCTTGTCCAAAAGGCTGAATTCCTTAAGCCTGCGCAAGAGATCTTTCGGAATAAAGGCAAAGATCTCGTCTCCGGCCTCATAGCTGACGCCCCCGAGGGTGATCGCCGAATCGGTGAATACATGAAGCATGCCGTCGTTGGCGCCCACGGCAATAAACCGGTGGATCAAATTGCCGGCACTGTCGAGGTAATCGATGATCTTGGGCTCAGAGTGAATGATATCCCCGAGAATCCATTCTCTCTTGGCCTGGGGTGCAAAGTCTCCTGGTCCGGCGTCGTAGGTGTAGCCGTAGATGTAGTTGAAGATCCGGTACCGTGTCCGCTGGTCCGATACCTCCAGCATCTCATTCGTTATAGCCGTGCTGGTAGGAATGAAACGTTCCAGAGCGCCGTTGACCCCGTTGATGTAGGTGAAGATGTTTCTCCAATCGTAGTAGGGCGCGGTGGGGACCGGGTCGCTCGTGTTCCCGGGCATTCGTTCCCTCAGTTTCTCGCCCACGCCGCCTCTGTCCACATACCCGCCGTCATTGACCGTGGACCAGAAGGAGCGGCTGCTGGGCTTGAAGGTGCCGTCGCAGTTGCCGGATGTTTCGGCCGTGGAGCTGTCGGTGGTGAACTGATCCACCACGGTCCACTCCTTAAATGTCCTGCCGCAGTCGGTCCTCGCCCTGTAGTCCAAACCGTACTTCTTCAGGTTGCCCTGCCAGTAGTTGTCGGACATGGGTTTGAAAAAGGCCATGTAGAGCTTGTCGCCGCTCTGGGTTCGGTTGGCCTCGTCCACGGACACCACGGGCGCCACGTGAGACACGCCCCGGCTCACGATGTCCGAAAAAGTCCGGTTGAGCTGCTGCTCCAGCTTGAGCGGGTTCACCACGTAGAAGTAAGTGTCCGGTTCTCCGTCGCCGTCCGCATCCCACTCGCTCTGGAGATCGGGGAGATTGTTGTTGTTCTGGTCAAGGAAGCCGCCCCACTTGGCCGCGTACCAGAGAGGATCCTTGAGCAGGGTGGCCGCGGTGGTGTTGCCCACGGTGAAAACTCTGTCAGACGAATAAGGTAGGGCCGTGGGCATATGCCGATAGTCTCCGCCGGCATAGACGCCCGGCGGCGTATCGAGGAAGAAGTCTACGTCGCTGCCCGGGGCAGTGTCCACATCCAAAACATCAAGGTAGGTGCCGTCTTGGGTCGTGCCGGAGATGATGAAGCCGATGTGCTGGATGATGCACCCTGCCGCATATTCAGAGAGGAGCGAGACCCGAAGCTTGGTGCCATCGGCGGGGTTGGACACAGGCTCCTCAGCATCGTTCAGGAGCTGGTATCTGTAAACGACAATGGCATCCATGTCATGATCCGCTCCCTGCTCCACGTCTTCGAAATTCACTCGGAACATTCCGGAGGTGGGAGTCAGGCTTTCGATGTAGAAGTCCACAATCGTGTTGGTGGGCTGGAAACTGGCCGTTGGGCTGATGCCCAGGCACCCGCCTACGGATTTCCCGAAGGGAACCAGGGTGACGAGCCGGTTGTTGCTTGCCCGGATCTCGAGCCTGGGAAGGGGAGAGGCCAGCCCCACCACATAGGTGAGAACCTCTTGCATATCGGTGCTGGCGCTGATGTCATGGGTGCGGCCGAAATGGGCCACGGCCGGGGAGTAATAGCTTCCCTGCTTGGTGGGCTCTTCAGGGCACAGGCCCCGGGTCCTTCCAAAACCATGACCGGTCATGTTCTTGGGGGAGCAGGAACTGTCCGTTGTGGTGTTCACCTGGCCGATGTAATGGCTGCCGCCGATTCCTTCCGCCGCGCTGATGGCCTCTGCCATGTTCTGTGCGTCGAAAGCAACAGGGCTGGCGTCACTGGAATTGAGCGCCGGGGTCAGTCCTGAGCCGAAGGTGCTGAAGACTCCCGGCAACTGGTTGGAGTCATAACTGGGGTTGATGTCCGAAAGGACCAGCATAAAGGCTTTGGCGCAGTATCCGTTCGTGATGAAGGGATCATCCCAGCTGGCCACTTTCGGGAGGCCAAGGGTCACATCCACTCCGCTTGAATAGTCAAAGGCGCTTGTCGCCGACGTCTTCCCCGCAAAGTACCTCAGGCCCTCGTACATCATCTCGGCAATGGGATTCCCCCAGTCCTTCATTTCGCCTTCATTAATGGGCCGGCATGTGATCCACGCGCCGTTATCGCACGCATTCCAATTACCGCCCGCCCCAGGCTGATAGGCATAATCGCTGTATCTAAACTGGGAGATCCTCATCTTGTTGATGGTGTTTATGATCCCGCCGCTGGCAGGGGTGATGAACTGACCCGTGTTTGAATTGATTTCATCCGAAATGGGGCTGATCTTCTTTCTCAGCACTCCTCCGGAGAGGTTCTTTTCATAGGTGCCTGTGAGGAGGCCGAAGTTAAGTTTTCCAGGTTCCCCGAATTTCTGGAGCAGTCCCGTGGGCTTGTAAGTGCCGTTGGGGTATCTCTTGCAGTTGCTCTCGGGCGTCACGGACCCGCTATTTACGCCCACCTGCACCCGCACCTCGTAGCCATAGCCGTTGGGATCGTCCGCAGGGCGAGGATAAGGCTGGAATCTCGATGCGGGACGGTTTATGGTAAGATCATAGACATAATAGTAAAGGTTATAGAGCCCTCCATTATTGGTGAGAGTGGCAACGCTGGGCACCCCGCTGAAGGTGGCCGCAGGCATGATGGTGTGGCCCCAGCCACTCGGGTTCTCTTTTCTCCAGGAGAGATAGTAGGAACCCGGGCCGTTGTAGGTTCCGTATTCCTGCCTGAACTCCACGGAATGCTTCCCGGCGGCCAAATAGATCCAGCCTGTGGATTGGCTGCCCGGGCTGCCGTTCTTGTTGTGGTCGTTGTACCATCCGGCATTTGCCCGGTAAACGCCGTCGATCAGCACTTCCACGGCATTAGCGCCGTCAACGCCGAACTGGTACCTGGCCGCGGTCTTGATCCAGAGCTCCCCCTTGAAGATGGTCAGATAGTTGGTGCTCTGGCCGCCGTGGGGGTTGCCGGTCCCATTGATCTGGGCGATGGAACCCCGGCCCAGCTCATTGGCTCTCGGAGGGCTGGTGGGCGTTACGTCCGGGTCGCCGAACCGCGAGACCAGGGTTTCCATCTCGGCGTGGTTCGCTGGATGGCCAGGGTGCCCGCCCCCGGCTACGGCTGCGGTTTCGCAGTTAGGGCCGCTGCCGCCGTCCAGGCACCTGGTACCGGCCACAGGGCGCTCGATGGAAACCCAATCCCAGATGCGGTACATGCTGTCGGTGAGAACTCTCAGCCTCGGCTTGCCGTCATTGTCTCCCAGGCTCGTGCTCGCAAAGAGATGCCTGGTGTCTGGTGCCGGCAAGTCAAAGGGGGTGTAATCCGAGATGTGGTATCCGTCTCTTGCCTCGCTGTGGTATTCCTTGCCCCAGGAATGGGCATCCTGGGGAATGTAGACTCTTTCGAGCACCGTATTGTCGTTCGTATCCACTACACGATACCCGCCGTAGAGGACTTTTCTTAGGGCATCCATCCTCGACATGGTGAGATAGTTCAGGAAATCCCCGCTCCACTGGCCGGATCCGCGCGAAACCTTCTTGTTGGTCGCAGGGCCGACGGGATAAAAGCCTTTGATGCTCGTGCCGGGAATCGTGCCGTAGAGGTAAGCCTTGTCTGAGTCAAAGTAGCCGTAATAGTCGATCGCCGGGTTGTAGCCTACGTCCAACGTTCCGTCCCCATTCAGGTCGGAGGAGTCGTTGTAGGCCTCGTAATAGAGCTTGTGGTCCCGCCCCATGACCATGAGCACCATGGGAGGAACACTGGCCTGGTAAATCTGTTCATCCCCGGCAGCCTGTCCCACAAAAACCTGGGTTCCGGACTGGTAGACCGCGATGATGGAGTGGTTCGCCGTGATGTTGTCAAAGGTGTAGGTGGATTGAGCCGCTCCCTGGGAGAAGCCGTCAACAACCCTGTCGGACAGGACAAATCCGGCTGACGCCGCCATGCTGTAAGCTTGGTTTTCGCCGTGGTACTTAATCACGGACCCCAGGGGCGTAATGTTCCCGCCGGTCCTGGCAAAGGAAGTGATCATGTATTTTCCGATAAAATTACCCAGGATGGAGAGGTCTCCACTGATGGTGACAGAGGTGTTCTTGTTCGTCGCGCTGAATCCTGCTCCGGGATCTCCGAACTGCACGGTCCAGTTCTGGAATTCAGAGCCGGTCACCGCTGCGGTAGGCATATTGTCCGTTCCGGTTAGGCTGACAGTGCTTCCCTGCTCGTAGAGATAAGTACCGAAAGCTGAACCGCCGGGGAATCTGGGATCAGAACCTGCTCCTGAGGTGACAGAGGCGCGACCGGCGCCTGTTCCGGTTTTGTCGATGCTCAGAATATGGGTGGCGTTGAAGGTGGCTGTGACCGTTTTGTCGGAGGTCATGGCCACGGTCGTTGTATAGGAGGTGCCGCTGGCGCCTCCGCTCCAGCCCTTGAAAACAGAACCGGCAGCCGGAAGAGGGTCGTTGTAAGTGTCGTACGCGGTCAGCGTGACCGTATCGGTGCTGTCGTAATCCGCATAGAAACTGAGCCCAGATCCTCCGCCAAGGCCGGTCGCAGATCCAACACTGGCTATAATGTTGCAATAGCCGTCAGCAGCCGTTCCTGCCTTGACCACGGTGAGACGGAACTCATTGTCCATGATGGTGCCTAAGCCCTGGTTGTCCGTAATATTCAACGCGGCCGAGGGCTGGGCATTGCTGAGGTTGACGTAGAAGGTTTCGTCGCCCTCGCGCATATAATCGTTGATGATGGGCACGGAAATGGTCCCCGTGGTGCTGCCTGCAGCAATCGTCAGGGTCCCGCCGGTGGTTGTGAAATCGCTCCCTGCCGTGGCCGTGTTGTCGGCAGTGGTGTAATCGATTGTGACATTGAAGGTTGCGGCCCCGCTGAGAGTCACGGAGAAAACGGCATTGCTCCCCGCCTCGCTCACGGAGACGTCGTTGATGGTGATGTTGGCCTTTTCATCCACGTTGATGGTTCCTTGGCCCTGGTTGTCGGTGATGAGTGCATTGGCGCTGGGACTGGAAAGGTTGACGAAGAAGGTCTCGGCCAGCTCGATGAGGGTGTCGTTGATGATCGCCACGGAAATGGTTCCCGTGGTGCTTCCTGCAGGAATGGAGAGAGTACCCGAGGTGGCCGTGTAATCGCTGCCGGAGGTAGCCGTGCCGTTGGCCGTGGCATATTGCACGGTCACGGCGTCTGCGGCCGCGGCGCTGAGGGTCACGGTGAAAACGGCGTTGCCCGCGTTTTCATTGACCGTCATGTCGTTGATCGTTATCGAAGCCTGTTCGTCCACGTTGATGGTGGCCTGGCCCTGATTGTCTGTAATATTGGCCTGGGCGCTCGGCGAGGAGAGGTTGACAAAGAAGGTCTCGGCCAGCTCGATCGTGGCATCGTTGATGATGGGCACGGAGATGGTGCCTGTGGTGCTGCCTGCGGCGATCGTGAGCGTGCCGGAGGTCGCCGTGTAATCGCTCCCGGAAACAGCTGTACCGTTGGCCGTGGCGTACTGCACGGTCACGGCGTCTGCGGCCGCGGCGCTGAGGGTCACGGTGAAAACAGCGTTGCCCGCGTTTTCGTTGACCGTGATGTCATTGATGGTGATGTTGGTTTTTTCATCCACGTTGATGGTGGCCTGGCCCTGGGCGTCAGAGATCGTTGCATTCGCGCTCGGACTGGACAGATTCACGAAGAAGGTTTCGGCCAGCTCGATCAGGGTGTCGTTGATGATGGGCACGGAAATGGTGCCTGTGGTGCTGCCTGCGGCGATCGTGAGCGTGCCGGAGGTCGCCGTGTAATCGCTTCCTGAGGTCGCCGTGCCGTTGGACGTGGCGTATTGAACGATCACCGCGTTTGCGGCTGCCGCACTGAGGGTCACCGTGAAGTTGGCGTTGCCCGCGTTTTCGTTCACTGTCACGTCGTTGATCGTAATCGAAGCCTGTTCGTCTACGTTAATCGTGCAGATCCCCTGGCTGTCCGCTATGTTGCCGAGGGCGCTCGGGCTGGAAAGATTCACATAAAAGGTCTCTGGCAGTTCGATGAGGGTGTCGTTGATGATCGGCACGGAAATGGTACCTGTGGTGCTGCCTGCAGCGATCGAGAGGGTTCCGGAGGTAGCGGTATAATCGCTCCCGGAGGTGGCGGTGTTGTTCGCCGTGGCGTAGTTCACCGTAACGGCTGCAGGGGCTGTCGCGCTCAGTGTAACCGTGAAAATTGCGTTGCCTGCGTTCTCATTGACCGAAATGTCGTTGATCGTTATTTGCGCCTTGTCATCAATGCTAATGGTGGCCTGTCCCTGGGTGTCGCCGATCGTTGCATTGTCGCTTGCGCCGGACAGATTCACGACAAAGGTTTCAGCGTTCTCGACAGCCGTGTCATCGATAATGGGCACGGATATGGTCCCCGTGGTGCTGCCTGCAGCGATCGAGAGGGTCCCGGAAGTAGCGGTGTAATCACTTCCGGCTGTGGCCGTTCCGTTGGCCGTGGCGTAGTTAACCGACACGGCACTCTGTGCGACCGGATTGATAGTCACTGTGAAGACGGCATTGCCGGCATTTTCATTGACCGTGATGTCGTTGATGGTGATCGTGGTCTTTTCATCCACGTTGATGGTTCCGATCCCCTGGCTGTCGGTGATATTGGCCTGGGCGCTGGGAGAGGAAAGGTTGACGAAGAAGGTCTCTGCCAGCTCGATGGCCGTGTCGTTGATGATGGGCACGGAAATGGAGCCCGTGGTGCTGCCTGCGGGGATCGTGAGCGTTCCGGAGGTTGCCGTGTAATCGCTCCCAGAGGTGGCGGTATTGTTCGCCGTGGCATATTGCACGGTCACCGCGTCTGCGGCCGCGGCGCTGAGGGTCACGGTGAAAACAGCGTTGCCCGCGTTTTCGTTGACCGTGATGTCATTGATGGTGATGTTGGTTTTTTCATCCACGTTGATGGTGGCCTGGCCCTGGTTGTCGCTGATGGTGGCCAGGGCGCTGGGATTCGAAAGGTTGACAAAGAAGGTTTCGGCCAGCTCGATGAGGGTGTCGTTGTTTACGGCTACCGTGATGGTGCCGGTGGTGTTCCCTGCGGTGATGGTCAATGTTCCGGATTTTGTCGTGTAATCGCCCGGGGCAACGGCGGTTCCGTTGGCCGTCGCGTAATTCACGGTGATGTTCGAAGTGGCGGATGAGCTGAGAGTCACTGTGAATGTGGCGTTCCCTACGTTCTCATTGACCACGATGTCATTGATGCTGATGGACGCCTTGTCGTCGATGCTGATGGTGCAGACCCCCTGGGGGTCGTCGATGATGGCATTGGCGCTCGCGCTGGAGAGGGTCAGGTTGAAGGTTTCCGCCGGCTCTACCAACGAATCCTCGAGGATAGGGACGCTGATCGTCCCGGTGGTCTCCCCTGCGGCGATGGTCAGGGTACCGGAGGTGGCCGTGTAGTCGGATCCGGCTGTGGCGGTGCCGTTGGATGTCGCGTAGTTGACCGTCACATCGTCGGCCGCCTGGAGGCTCAAGGTCACTGTAAAGATTGCTGTACCCGCGTTTTCAGCAACGGTAGGGTTGTTGATGGTGATGTGGGCCTTCACGTTGTCCGTGATGGTGCATTGGCCCTGGTTATCGGAAATCGTGGCGTTAGCGCTCGGGCTGGACAGGTTCACATAGAAGCGTTCCGTCGCCTCGGCCTTGGTGTCATTGATGATGGTGACAAGGATGTCGCCTGTGGTGCTTCCTGGCGGAATGGTGAGGGTGCCCGATTTGGCCGTATAGTCCCCGGGCGCTTTGGCCGCTCCGTCGGCCGTGGCATACTGGACCGTCACGGGGCTGGTCGCAGCGACACTGAGGGTTACGGTGAACGTTGCACTCCCGACATCCTCGGCAACGGTGATATCGTCAATGGTGATGGATGTCTTGTCGTCAATATTGATGGTGGCCTGGCCCTGGCTGTCGCTGATCGCGGCATTGGGACTCGCATTGGTCAAGTTGACCACAAAGGTCTCTGCCGGTTCGACCAGGGTGTCGTTGATAATGGGAACGCTGATCGTGCCGGTTGCGTTTCCGGCAGCGATAGTGAGGGTCCCGGAAGTAGCGGTGTAATCGCTCCCGGCGGCGGCCGTACCGTCCGCAGTCGCGTAATCGACCGAGACGGGAGAGGCGGCCACTGGACTGATGGTGACGGTAAAGACGGCATTGCCGGCGTTCTCGTTGACGGCAATGTCGTTGATGGTGATGGAAGCCTTGTCATCTGCGTTGATGGTGGCCTGGCCCTGGTTGTCGCTGATGGTGGCAAGAGCGCTGGCATTCGTAAGATTCACGAAAAAGGTTTCTGCAAGCTCGACAACCGTATCGTTAATCACAGGAACGGAAATGGTCCCAGTGGCGCTCCCGGCAGCGATGGTAAGGGTGCCGGAGGTGGCCGTGTAGTCGCTTCCGGCCGCAGCGGTATCGTCCTGGGTCGCATAGTCGACAGTGATGGGTGCGCCCGCAGCAGCGCTGAGGGTCACGGTGAAGACGGCATTTCCGACGTTTTCATTGACAGTGATGTCGCCAATGGTGACGGAAGCCTTGTCATCTACGTTGATGGTGGCCTGGCCTTGGCCGTCTATAATGCTGCCAAGGGCGCTCGCATTCGTAAGATTCACGAGAAAGGTCTCAGCCGGCTCAACATCAAGATCGTTAATAACCGGCACGGAAATGGAGCCCGTGGTGCTGCCTGCCAAAATGGTGAGGGTGCCGGAGGTGGCGGTGTAGTCGCTTCCGGCTGTGGCTGTTTCGTTCTGGGTCGCATAGTCAACCGTGATGTCGCCTCCTGCGGCAGCGCTCAGGGTGACGGTGAAAACGGCATTTCCGACGTTTTCATTAACCGTGATGTCGTCGATGGTGATGGCTGCAAGATCATCGCTATTGATCTGGGCGCTTCCCTGGTCATGGTCTATAGTGGCATTGGCACTCTGACCAAAGAGGAACACGGAAAAATCCTCGGCGGGTTCAACATCGGCGTCGTTGATGATGGGGATGGAAAGAGTTGCGCTCAGAGAGCCAGCGGGAATGGTGACGGTGCCTAGGATGACCCCGGTATAATCCGTACCATCCATCGCGCTTCCGTCCATTGTAAAGTATTGAACCGTAATGTCATCTTCGGCGACTAAGGGAATCGACACCGTGAAGTTGGCGGTTAGGTCGCTTTCGTTGACGACAATATCATTGATGGAGATCGACGCCAGTTCATCGATCTGAATGGTGGCCTTGCCTTGGTTGACCGCAATCGTGGCGTTGGGACTCTGATTGGAGAGATTGACGAAGAAAGTCTCTGCGGGTTCGATGCGGCTGTCGTCGTTGACGGTGATGTCTATAGTTGCCGAGGTGTTACCCGTAGAAATGGTGAGGGTTCCCGAGTTGGCCAGATAGTCGCCGGTTGGACCTGCGACGGCTGTCCCGTCGCTGGTCGCATACTGCACAGTAACGTCGGACGCAGCCGCAGCGCTCAAGCTCACCGTGAATGTTGCAATTCCGCCCCCTTCCGTGACCGTGACATTGTCTATGGAAATGGAGACTGTGTCGTCAGGAGTGATCGTGCATTCTCCCTGAGAGTCGCCGATGGTGGCGAGCGCACTGGCATTGGAGAGATCCACGAAAAAATTCTCGGCCAGTTCTACGGCGGCATCGTCAATGATCGGAACACTGATGGTTCCCGTGGTGCTTCCAGCGGGAATGGGGAGAGTCCCGAAAGTTGTCGTATAGTCACCGCCTGCAGCAGTGGCTGTCCCGTCTGTGGTCGTATAGTCCACGGTGATCGGCGCCGGAGCGGGGGCGCTGAGGGTGACGGTGAAAACGGCATTGCCTGCGTTCTCGCTGACGCTCATATCGTTAATGCTGATGGAGACCGTATCGTCGCTGTTGATGGTGGCCTGACCCTGGTTGTTGGTGATGGTGGCATTGGCGCTCGGACCGCTGAGTTTAAGGTCAAAGGTCTCTGCCAGCTCGACCAGGGAGTCGTCGTTGATCGGGACACTGATGGTTCCCGTGGTGGTTCCGGCAGGGATAGTGAGATTGCCGGAGGTGGCTGTGTAGTCGCTCCCGGCCGTGGCTGTTCCGTCAGCGGTTGCATAATCGACGCTCACAGGGTTTTCCGCAGCAGCGCTGAGTGTGACGATGAAGACGGCGCTGCCCGCGTTTTCGTTGACGGTCACGTCATTGATCGTGATCGAAGCCTGTTCATTGTCGTTGATAGTGCAGACCCCTTGGGATTTGGAGATGGTAGCACCGCCGGAGGCGTTGCTCAGGTCCACAGTGAACGTTTCAGGAAGTTCGATGAGAGAGTCGTCATTGGTGGTTACTGTAATGGTTTGCGGCGTGTTGTCTCCGGCCAGCCATGTGATGGTTCCGGGTATGCCGGTGAAGTCGCTCCCGGCGGTAGCCGTGCCACCCGTGAAGGTATAATCCACCGTGATATCTGTGACCCCGGATACGTCCAGGCTGACTGTAAATGTGGCCACGCCTCCCTCAGTGACGGAGATGTCATCGATAGAGATCGATTGGGCCTGGGCGGCACTTCCAAAAGAGACGACGGACATGAAAGCCGCCAGAAGGACCGCTGAAAGCATACGCCCCCAGCTCCTGGACATTCTTGTGCTTATTGGCTTGATGTTGGGTATCATGGTTGACTCTCCTCTCATGACACGTCCTTCGGATGCTGCTTTATGATGGAGGGGATATTGATCCCCGAGGGTTTCATGTGTTGAGGATTGCATGGCGTTATCTCCCTTATTCTGCCTTGGGGCCGACTTTGTAAACACGGGAAGCGACGCTCACTTCCCCGGAGGGGGAGGTCCCGCCTCCGCTCCACGCTTGGACGGTGTAGTCGTAGCGGCTGAAGTGAATGGCCGAGTACCCTTTCGGAGCCACGTACGCACCCAGCTGGTGGACGAGGTAGCGATAACTGTAGTTGGAGCCCAGATTTCGCGTGGTCTTCGTGTTGTCGTTGAGGGGCTTGATGTTGGTCGGAGCGCCCGTTCCCAATTCAGCGGCTTCCCGGTTCACCCCACCTTCAGCCATGTAGAAGTTCTGCTTGTAAGGGACTTCGTTGTAGGCGACCAGCAAGTCAATCTGCGCCGTCCTGGTGGCGAAGATGCCGATCAGCGTCAGAACCACGAGCAGCACAAACGCAACGATCATGACGTTGCCTTCTTCGCTCTTGAGTCGAATGATCAATGAGTGCATAAATCCTCCCAAAAGGTAACAACCGGTTACCAGACGACCTGATTCTTAATCGAGGCGATCGAAACACGGTGCTTGTTGTTTTCCCAGGACACGGTGACGACAATGTGTTTCCTCGTGGGGGAGCTCTGGTCCGTAACGGTCCAGCTCCTGCCGTAAAGGCCGCTTGCGCCTACAACCCCTGCTTTGGAGATCGGTTCAGGACCATGAGTGCCTTCATCGAGATCCGGATCGCCGGAGTAATTTGCCCGGTTCAGGAGGTCCTCCATCTTTTCGCTTGCAAGGGAAATGGCCATGCTCGTGTTGCCGCTCATGAAATTCCCGCGGATCGCGGAGATCTGCATGCTCCCTACCGCCAGAAGCCCGAAAACCAGGATCACGACGGCGACCAAAACTTCGATGAGTGTGAACCCAGCCGCACCGATGGCGGGCAAGCCCTGCTCTCTCTTTTCCTTGGATCTGGGTGTTTTTTCCATGGCTACAATCCTATGTTTCTGGTTTTGACGAGAGCCGTGAGCACTCTTCTCCTGTAATTCCTGTCATCGCCTGCCGGGGTGAAGGTGTAGGCGGTTGTGCCGCTGCCAAAAGTGTAGGTGCTGGTGTCCCTGTATCCCCTCTGGGGGTTGGCAGTCCTTGCGACCAGAAAAACCTCCACAGCCCTCACGAAGTTCTGATTCCCGGTAAGGTTCGTTGTCCATGCTCCATTGGAGAGCAGGTAGCGAAACTGGAGATTTTCAATGTGTTCGGCGATCACCTGGAACCCGTTGTCGCTGCCCAGATTCCTTCTGACGAGACAGGGCCGGGCAGGCGTACTGTCGTCAATCCTGTAGATGATGATGTCTGCCCTGTGGATCCTGTCGCTGAGATTCGGGGTGCTGGGATTGCCGTCGTCAGGCTGCCCGGTGTAGGATTCTGCCAAGGATCGGGTGAGATTACTGCCGCTCAGTTGAAACAGCTCCGCCCGACTGAGGTCGTTTTTTACCAGGATGCCATACATCTTGCCGGTGGTACCGTTGGCATCGTTTCTGGAGACTTTGAGGTCATCCTCTGGGGAGCCACCGAGATTCCAGTCAGACAAAGAGAGGCTGATGCCTGAAGCGCCTTCCCCGTCCTCCAGAAATCGGCCTTCTTCTCTGCTTGCCTTGACGATCACGATCTCGTCCGTGCCGTCCCTGATGCCGTCCCCTGTGGCGGTGATATCGTTGCGGGCAAAGATTAACGGCCTTCCGGTTTCATCGGCGCCGTCAGCATTCCAGTCCATGGTAATATTGGTCCCATCAAAATTCGTGTAGAACCCGGCCATCTGTAGATCCCGCGTGATGAGATACATGGCTGCCCTGAGATTCTGCTGCATGGCAGAGACCTGGTCCTGGATCACATAGGAGTCCTGCTGCACCTTGAAGGTTCTGAAGAGAGCCGCCATGATGACCATCGCCATGGCAATGGCCACCAAGAACTCGATGAGGGTAAAACCCGCCATGGCCCTGCCGTGCCGTCCCGCCGGCCGTCCAGCGTGCTTTTCCGCTTCACCCATCATCCCATCACTCCAGTTCTCCAAAACTCCGCTTTCTTTGATCTCCATTTCTAGGATCCTCTCTCCTTATTGCCACCCTGAGCCTGTCCATCTTTGCAGGATGATCACTCCGCCAGTCCTTACGCCTACGCGAAAAGCATCATTCTTTCCCTGGAATTGAAGATACGCGTATCCATCCTGGGAGACAGCACCCCCGGAGGGGGTGTAGATCATTCCCCTGGGGTCAAACATGATCCCGTTGTCGGAAAAGGTCACAGGGGCGCCTACCCCGCTTCCACCAGTTCCGTAAATCAGACCCTTGCCGTATGCGGACAAGTCCGCTGTTTTCAGGGTCACATCATCGCCGCCTCCGACAGTTCCGTCCGCCCCACATTTGACCACTTGATGCTGCTTGCTGTTCACATTGAACAACACCGCACACCTCGCTCGGTCTTTGACAGCGGTCATCTTTGCCAATTGAAGGTTAGCGTAGATTTCACGGGCCGCGCCCCTGAGCTGGTATTTCTGGCGCCACTCCCTGAATCCCCCAATGGCAAGGCTGAGAAGAATCGTAAAAACGACGAGGGTGACCAGCAATTCGATGGCAGTAAAGCCCGCCACAGACCTGGCGGGCAAGTCCTTGTCGCTTCGCTCCGTGGCGAAACCAGCTGTAGCGCCTCGGAGACCGGTGCCGGCGAAGGCAGGTAAATGCTGTTCTCTCTTCATCGCGCCATCCTTAATTCTGAGTTTCTTTAAATCTGAGCAAAAAGGGTGCCAACCGGGGCATGGCTTGATCAGGTGACCCTCCCTTGCTCTGAAGCAGGAAAGGAGTTCATGGCTCTTGATTATAACTATTTGATAAAATGAGGTTTGTTCTCGATGAGACAGCGTTTGACCCGGATCAGAGAGCTGAGAGGAGAATTGAAAATCCGGTATTTCAGGGGAGGTTAAGGCTCAATAAGGTGTAAAAAAACCTTTCAACTGTAAAATAATTTTACGATCAAAAAATGTCGTTATTCTCGTGAGTTTCGGCAGACCTGATCAACAAGCTCGTCGGACAGCCACAAGCCGGCCTCTTTCAGCCTTTCCAAATAACTCCGAATTGAAGGGATGATCCCTCTTCGTTTTGCAAGGACTATGATTCCTAGAGTCCCGATATATCGGCAGTGGAGTGCCATGGAGCACCGTCTGGCTTCGCGGTCATCGAGTACTGCCCAGAAGTCAGGATGCTCCAGGACAAAAGAGATCACTGAGCTCTCGCCCTGACCTAAATCCCATGAGGCCACTTGAGGCGCAACGGTGATATCATCAACAATTCTTAGCCACTGGCAGGGAGTCAAAACCTCTTCCTTCAGATGGGTCGCACCTTTGACGAGAATTTCTCTCTTCACCGCTTCCGGGACGATGATTTCTTTGAACATCGCAGGAAGGATTTCAATTAGTCCCGCCTTCATGAGACAGATGATCGGAGAGGCGTTCAGGATCACGCGGTTAATCGGCATTGCAAAGCTCGTTTTCAATTTCTCCAGCAGTGTACTGGAAGGGAGAGACCTCGAAGCGAGCCAAAGAGAATATAAAGTCTGCCCTTGTCAAGCCTGCCACTTCCGCCGCCTTCTCCTGGGATATGAGCCCCATTTCATACCACTTGACGGCCGCTGCCAGCCGCATCTCGGCAGCGAATTCGGATGGGTTTTTGCGTATGGCCGAAAAGGCGGTTTCGGGCATGTTTATTTCCAGAACAACAGACATAGCTCCCTCCTGATGTTGCTATTGGCTCAGGATATTATCATAAATCTTTACAGAAATCTTATTCCCAGGCTTTTCCGTTCCACTTTCTGAGCACCACGATTCCCGAAGACCATGTTCCCACCGCGAAGCAAGCTCCGCGGTCGTTCGTGAGATAAGCATACCCGCCGAGGGTGCCGCCGGTCATGCCCCGGGAGTTGAAGACCACGCGATCGCCCGGGTAAGACACGAGGTCTCGAATCGGTTCACTGCGTCCCACCTTTCTGGTTGCGCTTCCACGGCCGAAGCACAAGCCGCTCCCATAGGAAGCAAGGCTAACGGTTTTGATCACGACGTTATCCGTGGGGGTGGAATAAAGCCGGTCCGGACCACCGCTGACAACCTGATAGCTGTTGTCTGAGGCGTTGAACTTGATCGCCCATTCGCCTTTATCCTTGATGGCCCCTGATTTCGCAAGTTGCAGGTTGGAGTAGAGGTCCCGGACAGCGCCCTTCAATCGGTAGCTGGGAAGCCAATTCAAGAATCCGGGCGTGGCGACGGCCGTAAGGAAACCCAGAATGGACATGGTGACCAGGAGTTCAAGCTTCGTAAAGCCCGCCGTACCTGTTATCCTCTTCATGGCAATTCCCTCCGAATCGTTTCGGTTTCTTCCATGAGAAGATGCATGTGGGTCCAGCCGTAAAAATGAAGAGAAAAATTTCTATCACTTCTGTAGCACAGTGGCAACAACAAAAAGGAACAAACCCACTATGTTTATCCTTGTGAGCTTAAGTTGTCGGAAAGCCTCTCAAGGATATTTTGATTGCCAGATATCCCAGGACCGTATTATCATTTATAGCAAGAGAGCACACAGCGCGGCGTTGCCGCAGCCAAATCCGAAGCACGAAATCCGAAATTCGAAACAAATTGAAATGATTAAAATCTCAATGATCTAAACAAGTTCAAAAACAAAACAGGCAATTTGCTTAGCAGAATTTCAAGAAATTGCACATTAGTACTACAGGAGACTGAATACAGAATACAGTAGGCTCCGATGGAATAGAAATTGGAAGCCATTCCGCGGGGAGGCATTGCCGCTGGGGAGGGCAGAAAAGCACTGAAATGTTGAGCAGTTCTGAAAGATTCGCCCCGGAGAACGTCTGCAAGGTTCTCCTGAAATTCGGCCTCATCTCTGAAGAACAGAGAAAAGAGATCATGGCCAAGAAAGACAGGCTCACCACAAAGCTGGAGCAGATCCGGGCCATGAGGCAGGCCTCATCGACCTCCAAGGCCAGAATCAGCAATCCGGTCACCATCATCGACGTGATCAGCTCTCTCCAGATGGATCGGGCTGATGATCCATCCAAGAGCCTCGATGAGGACACTATTTTCCAGGCCCTGGCCAAGGCCTGGAAGGTGCCCTATAAGAAAATCGACCCTCTCAAGCTGGATCTCAACCTGGTCACCACCACCATCCCTCACACCTTTGCCAGGAAGCATCTCGTGCTGCCTATTCAGCTGGATGACGGTTACCTGACCGTGGCCACCCCCGATCCCTTTAACACGGAAATCATCCACGACATCGCCCAGGTGAGCCACTACAAAGTGAAAACCGTGGTCACCCCGAAGACGGACATCATTAAGCTGATCAACGAGTTCTTCGGTTTCAAGAAATCCATCGTGGCTGCGGAACACCAGTTCGGCACTCCCCTGGTCGACCTGGGCAACCTGGAGCAGTACGTGCGGCTGCGAACAGCGGACGAGCTGCCGTCCAACGACCAGCACATCGTCAATGCGGTGGACCATCTTTTCAGCTACGCCTTTGACCAGAGGGCCAGCGACGTTCATATTGAGCCGAAGAGGGATAAGAGCATCGTCCGTTTCAGGATCGACGGGACCCTGCACCAGATCTACGAGATTCCCAAGAACGTCCACTCCGCCGTGGTGAGCAGAATCAAAAACATTGCCCGGCTCGACATGGCGGAGAAGAGAAGGCCCCAGGACGGCCGCATCAAGATGGAAAAGCAGGGGGTGGAAGCGGAGATCCGGGTTTCCTCGGTCCCTGTGGCTTTCGGCGAGAAGCTGGTCATGAGAATCATGGATCCGGACGTCCTGTTCCAGGAGCTGGAAAACCTGGGCTTCACGTCCATGGACCTGATCCGGTACCAGCAAATCATCAGCATGCCTCACGGCATCGTCCTGGTTTGCGGGCCTACGGGAAGCGGAAAGTCCACCACGCTTTACTCCACCCTGCGCAATCTCTCCACCCCGGACATCAACATCACGACCGTGGAAGATCCTATTGAAATGATCCACGAGGATTTCAACCAGATCGCGGTTCAGCCCGTCATCGGAATCACTTTTGCCTCTATTCTCAGGAATATTTTGAGACAGGACCCGGATATCATCATGATCGGCGAGATGCGGGATGTGGAAACCGCGGAAAACGCCATCCAGGCCGCCCTCACCGGGCATCTTGTCCTTTCCACCCTCCACACGAACGACGCCCCTTCGGCCATCACGCGACTTCTGGACCTGGGCGTCCCCTCCTTCCTGATACAGGCGACCCTTGTGGGCATCCTGGCCCAGCGCCTCGTCAGAAAGATTTGCCCTTACTGCGCCGAGTCGTTCGACATGGATCACTCGGAGCTGGTCACTATGGGGCTTGACCTGGGGAAAACAGGAGTTGTCCAACTCCAGAGGGGAAAAGGGTGCATGCGGTGCCGGGGCACAGGGTATGTGGGCCGCAGCGGGATCTACGAGGTTCTCCCCGTGACGGAGTCGATCCGGAAATTCATCACTTCGGAGTGCAATGTGGAAATGCTCCGCGACCAGGCCAGAAAAGAAGGCATGATCACCCTGAGAGAGAACGCCGTCAAGAAGCTCATGGAAGGGAAGACCACCTACCAGGAAGTGCTGCGGGTGACGTGGGAACAATTATGAAATCGCTACGCGATTTCATACAACGTCCTGCGCAAGCAGGACGATCCTCCAACCTTTTGCCTAACGCCATTCGATGCTGATTCAACTGACCATCTCCAACTTCGCCATCATCGGTCATCTTGAAATTCACTTCAAACCGGGCCTCAACATTCTTTCCGGGGAAACCGGCGCCGGCAAATCCATCATCATCAACGCCGTGAACTTGATCCTGGGAGGCCGTGCCTCGGCCGAGCTCATCCGCAGCGGAGCGGACGAAGCCAGGGTGGAGGCTCTCTTCCAGGTCCCTTTCCCATCTCCGGTGAGCAGCCTCTTGGAGGAAATCGATGTTCCTTTCCACGGAGAACTGCTCATCAAACGTCATATTTCCAGGGAGGGCCGGAACCGAATCATGATCAACGGATCCATGGCCACCCTTCAGATGCTCTCGAAGCTGGGACAGAGGATGATCAGCATCTCGGGTCAGCATGAGCACCAGCTCCTGCTCAAACCCGACAACCACCTGGCCCTGCTGGACGATTTCGCCGGTCTCGGCCAGGAGAGGGAGAGCTTGAGCAGCGCCTTCAGCGCGTATCAGTCCCTCAAGGAAGAGCGGGACGCCCTGCAAAAGGAGATCCGGGAAAAGGAAGAGCGGCAGGATCTGGCGAGGTTTCAAAGGGAAGAGATTCAGAAGGCGGCGCTTCGGTCGGGCGAAGACGCATCCCTGGAGGCTGAAAAAAAGAGAATGCTCCATGCTGAAAAGCTGATGGAGGAGCTCAGGGAAGCTTACGGGGTTCTCTATGAACAGGACCACTCGGTTCTTTCAGGGCTCAGCCAGTGCCTCAGGAGGCTTGAAAAGAGCGCGGACATTGAAGAGAGGCTCAAGGGGATCGTGACCGCCCTTGACGCTGCAAAAGCGGAGATTCAGGAGTCTGCCATGGCCCTGAGGGAACTGCAAAGGGGCATTGTGATCGATCCCCAGCGCCTCGAAGAAGTGGAAGAGAGGCTTCAGCTCATCCACAAGATGAAAAGAAAGTACGGGCCGTCCATCGAGGAGATCCTCCAGCTTCAAGAGCGACTCGCCGAAATGGTGGGGAGTCTGGATCAGAGGAAAGGAGAATTGGGCCGCCTAGAGAGCCGGATAGAAGAGGCGGAAAAAACTTTGGTCTCAAAAGCGACTCTCCTGTCCGGGAAAAGGAGGGAGGCCGCGCGAAGATTCGAGGATTCGGTGAAAGAGGAACTGGCCTTGCTTTCCCTGGGGGGCACCCGGTTCGAGGTGCAGTTTCAGGATCCCCCCGAAGCCTTGAAGGCGGGTCGTGCGGAGCTGATGAAAAAGCTCCGGCCGGAAGGTCTGGACAGGGCGGAGTTCATGCTTTCTCCGAACGTGGGGGAAGAGCTCAAACCCCTTTCCAGGATCGCCTCCGGAGGGGAGCTCTCCAGGATCATGCTGGCCATGAAGACCATCCTTGCCCGTACGTCGTCTGTGGAGACCATTGTCTTTGACGAAGTGGATTCAGGCATTGGAGGGGCTACGGCGGAAGTGGTGGGAGACAAGCTCCGGTCTCTTGCCGCGTTTCATCAAATTCTGTGCATCACCCACCTCCCCCAGATCGCCAGCAAAGGGATGACCCACTTCATGGTGGAAAAACAGGTGGTGGAAGGCCGGACACGGACGGTGATTTCAGAACTCAGCCATGAAGACAGGGTAAGGGAGATTGCCAGGCTCCTGGGCGGGAAAAAAGTGACGCAGAAAGCGGTTGCCCACGCCAGAGAGCTGCTGAGCTAATGCCGGCCGTCATTTCAAATCCACTCTGTGAGCCTGTCCGACCCCTCCAGAAATCCCTCCCCCTCGATGGGGGAGGGCAAGGGTGGGGGTGGAGATGTCTGCTATTTCTTGAACCGGATGACCTGCCTAGCCGCGAAGGAGGAGCCTTCCTGGGCTGAGGCGACAGCGCGGTCCTTCATGACTTCGGTCACCTTGATTTCTCCCACTTTCAGGCCCGGGAGGATCAAGGTCTTGCCCCCTGCGGAAGTCATGGTTTCGCCGGGTCCAAGAACCTCGAACACGGTTCCAGGCACAACGCCCACGTCGCTTCCCGCATTGATGACAACCCCCGAAGGATCCGAAGAGAGAATCCTGCCGAGCCACGGCCGTTCTCTCAAGGCCCTGCCGACCTCCGCAGCCTGCTGCTCCACAATCTCTGAAAGGGACTTGGCGAGGGTTTTCTCGTCAATCTCGGCCTTTATTTTTTGAGGTTCCGCGTCCTCATCCTCTTCATCGAAAATGTCCGCTTCGGTTCGGATCTTCACGCTTTCAAGACGGGTCACCAGAAGCGTTCCGTTGATGACATCAAAGGCATTGACGTACATGCCGATTTCCGTTTCGTCCTTTATCTTGCGAAAGGGCCAGATGCCGGTTCTTATTCTCTGCGTTTCAAAGGGGCTGACCACGGCGGTCAGCATGACATTCATTCCCATTTGATCGGCTTTTCCGGCCATCTCCGGATCGGTGACAATGCCGAATTCAGGAGACCTCAACCTGTCGGAGACGCCGGGACCCAGCTTGCCTTTCTCAACCACCTCAACCAAAAAAGCGCCGTCCTTGTTGAACAGCGAAAGAAACTGGTCGGTCAGTTCCTCGATTTTTTTCTCCCCAAGACCTGCCTGGTCCCAGAAAGGCAGGACGAGGACACGCTTCTTGAGTCCTGAGGAGCCAGGAGAGATCTTGCCATACAACCGCTTGGTCGTGGAGCACCCACCGGCTGCAAACACGGCGATGCAAAGCAAAAGAAGCAGGAGGAGCTTGGTGGCGCCGCTTAAGGCGGTGCCGTAGAGTTTCGCAACCCTAAGCCGGGGAACGGAATACGAAAGGGTCTTCCCTTGCACCGTGCACCTTGCACCTTGCACCTGTCGAGTCATGCTTAATCCCTGATCGCCACCCATAAGTGTTTCATTGCGCATGAGCCATGAAAATGTGTATGTACCATGTTTCTCATGAATACTCCACCTCAAAGGAGACGAACTCTCCCTGGAAGAGCTCAGGGGTCTCGTGAACCCGGGTGACCCGGGCGGAAGGAGGCCCGTGGTGGCACCAGGTCACGAGCTTCCGGACGTTTTCTTCAGGACCTTCGGCAACCACCTCGACCGATCCGTCGCGCCGGTTTCTGACCCAGCCGTGGACCCCCAAGCGCTCCGCTTCTCTGCGGGTGCTTTCCCGGAACCAAACGCCCTGAACTCTCCCCTCGATGATGAGCCGCACTCTTATGTTGTCCATAGCCGTAACCCCAGTCACAAGTGACAGGTAACAAGTATTCATACCCCGGCGCTTCGCTGCAGGGGCGTCCCCTTTATCCCCTCCCAAGAGCTTGTCCGACAACTCGCGTTTTTTGTCAAACGGCCAAACGCCAAAGCATCTCGATCGTCACTCCCGCGCAGGCGGGAGTCCAGAACACCCAGGAAAGACTGGATTCCCGCCTCCGCGGGAATGACATTCCCAAGATCAGTGCCGTACCCAGTTTCCTCTCATAACCTCCTTGGAGGGAGTTCCCCTTGCTGGAGCACTGAAAGCATCCTGCGAAAGGACAGCTTTCTGTTTTCATTCGCTGGTGTTAAAACTTAAAGACAGCCATGCCCCTGCCCGGCGCCCCTGCCAGTCTCTCCTGAAGATCGAGAGCATTCACTCTGATCAGGGCGCCTTCCACCGGGTAAGGGAAAGTCCCCTTTTCCGCGCTCAATCGTTTGCAGTGTCGGAAAGCCTCATGGATCCCGTTGGTCAATTTGATGTGAGGCCTGTTCACCCTGAGCCCGAGTTCCTGCAAGGCGATCATGAGTTCGTAATGAGTCGCTGCTTGAAGTTCGGCGCTTTTTCCCGTGCCGGAGCAGAAGTAGTTCAGAGGTCTTTTTGCCGATATCCTGGGATCTGCCTGCAAAAGGGAATCTTCCACAGCGGCGACAGGATCGGCAAAAGGAGGCAGATTTTTCGCTCTCCTCTCATGATTCAATCGGGCTAGAGACTCCCCTTCCATGTACACATCGGCTCTGACCTCAAGAAAATGCGGAACAAGCCTTTCTTTTCTCAAGGGGACAAACGTGATAGGGACCGTGAGGATGGTCTTGACGCTTGTGGTCACTGGCCCTTTTGGAGTTGAAGCGGAGGCGAAAAAGCCCTTTTCATAGGTCATGACCACTTCGACAGCCCTGATCCTGGGCTCCACCACGTACTCGAGTGGAGCGGGGTCCCCCAGCACCTCTCGCAACTGCGTGTCGAAGTCCAGGAGATCCTGCTCGTTGAACAGTTCGGAAATCAGCGGTTTTTTGTTTGCAGACATTGTTTTTGGCCGCCCTCATCTTTGATGAACTCGTAAATGCTCATGACACGTTCATCTTGTCGCCCCCGCGCATGAATGCGGCATAGGCGCACAAGAATGTAGGGGCGGGCTTTACGCCCGCCCGCGGGAGGGGGTAAACCCCTCCCCTACGGGTGTATTTTCACGGTGAAATGTCCCGTTCACCCTTCGATACCTCAAGGCGAACGCTTCTCAGTGCATTTAAGTATTTGCATCTACGTTTATGGCGAGGTATCGAACCATGAACGGAATGATGTGTTTCGACTTTTTAGGAGGTCGTCATCTTAGATGACCCATAACAACACCCAAAAACCCGGTTTTCGTCATTCCGGCCCTTCGACTTCGCTCAGGATGAACTCCGGCTGGAATCCAGTATCTCTAAAAACTTACAAAATGCCTGGCCCCCGTTTTTCAAAGGGGTGACGGCTTCTTATAAGTCTCTCATCCTTCGTTCTGAAACATGGTGATGAGCAGGTTTCCCGCCTGCTCGCATCGTTCCTTGAATAGAGGGCTGGAGAATCCTCTGTGCCACTTGAGATCGAAAAGCTCGTCCGAGACGACCAGAAGTCCTGAAAGCTTCACCGATCGGTAGATCGCCACAGTCATGAGGGCGGACATTTCCATTTCCACGGCCAGGATCCCTTTTGCCCGGAAGGCCGTCACCTTTGAAACGGTTTCCCGGTAGGGGGCGTCCGTGGTCCAAACCGTACCTTTCCTAAAGGGGAGCCTGGCTTTCTCGAGGGCTTGTTCCAGAGTGCCGTTGAGCGCCTGATCCGTGACCGCCTTCTTCTTTCCGATCGGGTAGTGCCTGGAGGTTCCTTCATCGGAGACGGCGTGGAGGGGAATCACGATGTCTCCGATCTTGAGGTCCGGCTGAAGCGAGCCGCACCAGCCGAACACGCAAATCCGCTTTGCGCCCAGGGCGATGATTTTTTCCAGGGCCATGGCCGCCTGGGGCGCGCCCAGGAAGGGGCCGGCCAGGCTCAGACCTCCTGCCGAGTTTTTCTTTTGGAAGACCTTGAAGAAGCCGAAATCAAAGCCTTTCATGGGCGCGAGCTTTGTAAGGCGGTTCAGGTCCTGCGGGATGACGACCATGAGGGCGTCGGGCCCCAGATCAGGCTCATTCTTTCCTTTCCTGGGCTGAATCACCACATCGTCGCTCTGAAAACTCTGATTGACAGACACTGGGGTCCTTTCCCTGGGGGGTAAAACCGGTAGCTCTGCAAACGCCCAAGACTTGGGGCAAGGCCACCCAAACATATCAATACGCCGGAGGCGCAGAAAAAGTAGGGGCGGGCTTTACGCCCGCCAGCGGAAGGGGATAAACCCCCTCCCCTAGAGGCGCCGGAAGACATACTAAAGGGGATGCTTCTCCAGGGCAACCTGAAAATTGATGGCCTGGTTCTAAAAAAGCTTTTAGAAATGGCTCTCAACTTGTGGTAGAATCTCACAAAATCTGACCCCTGTCCCATGCTACCGGGGCGAACTTCATTTTGCTTGACAGGATCAAACAGAAACGTTTATTTTGATCGTTTGCGATCTCGCGACCCGAGCCTGGTCCTACGGCCGTAGGGCTTCATTCAGGATAGGCTCTCAGGCAAGGGGAAGTCTTGGAGGATTAGTTCTGAGCGGAGCACAGCGAAGTCCAAGGCTGACGCGAGCGGGTCTCCCGGGGGCTCTACTTCAGGGGGACATACTTTGAACGGCAGGGATGAATGTTTGAAAGTCTATCGGAGAAGCTGAGCAGAACCTTCAAGAAATTGAGGGGGCAGGGGAAGCTCACCGAAAAAAACATCCAGGACGCTCTCAAGGAGGTCCGGATGGCCTTGCTCGAAGCGGATGTGAATTACAAAGTCGTCAAGCAATTCGTGGAAGACATCCGCCGGAGCGCCATGGGGCAGGAGGTCCTGGACAGCCTGACCCCCGGGCAGCAGGTCATCAAGATCGTCAATCAAGAGCTGATCCGCCTGATGGGGGGCAGCAGGCAGGGACTCAATCTCACAGGCCGGACGCCCTTCACCGTGATGCTCGTGGGGCTTCAGGGATCGGGCAAAACGACGACGGCCGGCAAGCTGGGGCTTCACCTCAGGAAAAAGGGCAGGAATCCCTATCTGGTGCCTGCCGACATTTACCGGCCCGCGGCCATCGAGCAGCTTCAGAAGCTGGGCAAACAGCTGGGGATCCCTGTGCACGACACGGACCAGAACCGCAAGCCCGAGGATACGTGCGAGGAGGCCCTGCAAAGAGCCGGCAGCGTGGGCGCGGACATCCTGATCATGGATACAGCAGGCCGGCTGCACATTGACGAAGATCTCATGGGAGAGCTCGTGAGGATCAAGGAGCGGATCACTCCGACGGAGATTCTCCTGGTGGCCGACGCCATGACGGGCCAGGATGCGGTGAATGTGGCGAAGCGCTTCAACGATCTTCTGGACATTTCGGGGGTGATCCTCACCAAGATGGAGGGGGATGCCAGGGGAGGAGCCGCGCTTTCCGTCAAGGCCGTGACGGACAAACCCATCAAGTTTATAGGGGTGGGAGAAAAGCTCGACGCGCTGGAGCCCTTTTTTCCGGAAAGGGTGGCCTCCCGGATTCTGGGCATGGGGGACATGCTCTCCCTCATAGAAAAAGCCCAGGAGGAATTCGATGAGAAAGAAGCGCTCAAGCTCGCCAGGAAACTCAAGAAGCGCGAGTTCGACCTTGAGGACTTCTCCTCCCAGCTCAGGCAGCTGAAAAAGCTCGGCTCCCTGGAGCAGATCATGAGCATGCTTCCCGGCATGGGGCAGCTCAAGCAGCTCAAGAACATGAAGCCTGACGAGAAGGAGCTGGTTAAGATCGAAGCGATCATCAATTCCATGACCAGGGAAGAGAGAGAAAACTACAAGATGATTAACGGCAGCCGAAGAAAGCGAATCGCCCAAGGGAGCGGAACCACGATCCAGGACGTGAACCGGCTTCTGAAAAACTTCGCTCAAACGAAGAAAATGATGGAGAACCTGACCCGGAAAGGGCTGCACGGAATGCCGTCCATGTTTCATTGAAACCGAGGTGTTGACCAGAAAAGGGGGATAAAAGGAATGGCTGTAAGGATTAGGCTGACCAGGTTGGGGGCGAAGAAGAAGCCCTACTACCGTTTGGTTGCAGCGAACTCAGAAGCGCCACGGGATGGGAAGTTTCTCGACATACTGGGGTCCTATGACCCGACCAGGAACCCGGCCCTCATCACGCTTCACAAGGAGAAGGTGAGCCGTTGGCTGGAGAAAGGAGCCACGCTTTCAGAATCAGCACGATCCATTTTGAAAAAGGAAGGGTTGCTGAAGAGCTAAAACCTCAGATCAAACGGACTTGTTGCACGATGGAAGGAGGAGGTATGGAGATGAAGGACCTGATCACATACATCGCCAAAGCATTGGTAGACAAGCCGGAAGAGGTGGTCGTGACGGAGATCGAAGGCGAACAGACCTCTGTGATCGAGCTGAAAGTGGCCAAGGAAGATCTGGGAAAAGTGATCGGCAAGCAGGGCAGGACGGCCCGGGCCATGAGAACGATTCTCAGCGCCGCCTCCACGAAGATCAACAAGAGATCGGTTCTGGAGATCATCGAATAGGCTTGAGCAAGGTCTTTGCCGAATCGCTGCTCCTGATCGGAAGGGTCCTGGGGCCGCACGGGGTGGGCGGCCTTCTGAAAATCGAATCCTATGCCCGTTCGGAGAAGACCCTGGTCACGGCGGGCAAGGTTTATCTCCGTCGGAGCCCTGGAGGGATTTCCGAGTACAAGCTCCTTTCCGCCCTGCCCCACAAAAAGGGATCCCTGATTCGACTGGAGGGGCTGACTTCCCGGGATCAAGCAGAGGCCTATCGCGGCGCGGAGATCTTCATCCGCAAAGATGCGGTGAGGCGCGACAAGGACGAATATTTCTGGCATGAGCTGATCGGCCTCAGGGTCTATCTGGCCACCGGCCGCTATCTCGGAACGGTCGAAGAGGTTCTCCCCACGGCCGGCAACGACATTTATGTGGTCCGGGAAGGAAAAGAAGAATACCTCATACCCGCCGTCCACGAGGTGGTGCAACGGATCGATCTGGAGGGGGGCCACATGATCCTCTCAGAAATGGAAGGGCTTCTGGACTTGAATGAGGTTTGATGTTCTCACTCTTTTTCCTGAGCTGTTTTCCTCTTTCTTGAAAGAAACGATCCTGGGCCGGGCGGTGAAGGCCGGCCTGATCGACATTCGCTTGGTCAACATCCGCTCCTTTGCCAGGGGCCGCCACCTGGTCACCGACGACCGGCCTTTTGGAGGCGGCGAGGGCATGGTGATGAAGCCCGGGCCCATCTCACGGGCCCTGGATTCGATTGATCGAAAGCCGGACCGATCCCTGGTGGTCCTCCTCACGCCCCAGGGCAGGAGGTTTGAGCAGGCCATGGCCTGGGAGCTGTCCCGCATGGAGCAGGTGATTCTCATTTGCGGGCGCTACGAAGGAGTGGACGAAAGAATTCGAACCGGCAGCGTGGACCTGGAACTGTCCATCGGCGATTATGTGCTGAGCGGAGGGGAGACAGCCGCCATGGTCGTGATGGACGCGGTGAGCCGCCTGGTTCCCGGCGTGTTGGGAGGGGAAAGGTCGGCGCAGGAGGATTCCTTTGAGGGGGGTCTCCTGGAGCACCCCCAGTACACTCGGCCGAGAGTGTTCAGAAATCAGGAAGTGCCGGCCGTGCTGCTCTCCGGCGATCATGAGAAGATCCGGGTGTGGAAACGGACGGAGTCCCTGAAGCGGACCCTTGAACGAAGACCGGATCTTCTGGAGAAGGCGAAGCTGACCGAGGAGGACAAGCGCATCCTCGCGAAGTTGAGAGAAAAGACGGGGAAATAGAATTACAGCCTCCAGCAGTTAGGTAAGCGCAGAGAGGTTGTCGGGAGACCTTGGAACGAAAGAAAAGATGCCAATGGCCCCCCGGTGCAGGGGAGAGTGAGCGGCCGTTCTATGAGGCTCTACATGGGGTTGCTTCATTACCCCGTTTACAACAAGAACTACGAGACCATTGCCTCGGCCATCACGACCTTTGATCTTCACGATTGCTCGAGGCTGGCCAGGACCTACGGAGTGAAGGCTTTTTATGTGATCACCCCGCTGGAGGATCAGCAGGCGCTTGCCCGGCGCGTGCTGAAACACTGGACCGAAGGGTACGGTGCGGAATACAACCGGACCAGGAAGGAGGCGATGGAGCTGATGAACGTTTCCCCTTCCTTGGAGGCGTGCGTGGAGGAGATCGCGAGCCGGGAGGCGCAAAGGCCGGTTTTGGTGGCAACCGATGCGGCAAGGAAGAAGGCGCCCGGACTGACCTACGCACAGGCAAGGGCCATGGTCAGGGCGGAGCAGTTGATCCTTCTTTTGTTCGGGACAGCGTGGGGCCTGGTGGAGGGGATGTTCGAGCGGGCCGATTACCTGCTGGACCCTGTGGAAGGCTATACGGACTACAATCATCTCTCTGTGAGGTCGGCAGCGGCCATCATCTTGGACCGGCTGGCCGGCAGGGATCCGATGGAATCTTGAGGAGGAGTTATGGACGCCATTGAAGCACTCGAAAGAGAACAGATGCGGTTGGACATCCCTGATTTCAGGGCGGGGGACACGGTCAAGGTGCACGCCAAGATCAAGGAAGGGGACAAGGAGAGGATCCAGGTTTTCCAAGGGGTGGTGATCCGAAAAAGAAAAGGAAAAATGGGGGCCACCTTTACGGTCAGGAAGGTTTCCTATGGCATCGGGGTGGAGCGGATTTTTCCCGTCCACTCTCCCAATATCGACAAGGTCGAAATTGTGTCCAGGGGCAAGGTCAGAAGGGGCCGCCTCTACTACATGCGCCAACTCAAGGGCAAGGCCGCGCGCATCAAGGAGAAAAGAGCGTAGCTCTTTCCAGGCTCCCTTTGACCGGCATCCGCCCTTTCAAACGGAGTGCCGTTGAAAGGGTGATTCCTTTTTAAGCGGGGTCCCTTGATTACTCCGGAATCCAACCTTTCGCTTTTCCTCGAGAGCGATTCCTGCTCTGAATCCGACCCGCTTTTCTACGAATCCCTGGTTCGGAAAGCCGGATACCGTGTGATTGCAGGCGTGGACGAGGCGGGCCGGGGGCCGTTGGCCGGACCGGTGGTGGCCGCTGCGGTCATCCTGCCGGAAGGCGTGCTGCTGGACGGGGTCCGGGATTCCAAGGAGATGACGGAAAGCGCCCGGGAACAATCGTTTTGCTTTATCCGCGAGAGGGCCGTGTCCGTGGGTGTCGGGGTCGTCTCGGCCAACGACATCGACAAGACCGACATTTTGAAGGCTTCTCTGGAGGCCATGAAGCGGGCCGTCCTGTGCCTGGAGCCGCAGCCTGATTTTTGCCTCGTGGACGGGATCCACCCGGTGCCTGTCCCCATTCCCTACCGGTGCCTGAAAAAGGGGGACCGACGGAGCCACAGCATTTCCGCGGCTTCTGTTGTGGCGAAGGTGTACCGGGACAAAATCATGTGCGCCTTTCACGAGCAGTTTCCTGTGTACGGGTTTTCGGAGAACAAGGGGTACGGCACGGCGCAGCACTTGGCCGCCTTGAGAGCACACGGGGCTTGTCCGATTCACCGCATGACCTTCAGAGGGGTGATCTGAAGTGACGAGGGCAAGACTGGAGCTGGGCAAAGAGGGAGAAGATCTGGCCCTGAGGAAGCTCGAAAGCATCGGCTACCGATGCATCGAGCGTAATTTCCGTTGTGCTCTCGGAGAGCTGGACCTTGTGGCCCGGGACGGGGAGACGCTTGTCTTCGTTGAAATCAAGACGAGAAAAGGCAAATCCCTTGACTACGCCAAAGAGGCCGTGCACGCGAGGAAGCAGCGCCAGATCTCCAAGGCGGCGCTGGCTTACATGAAGAGAAACGGCTGTGAAGAGGCCAAGGCAAGGTTTGATGTGGTGGTGATCCACCAGAAGGATTCGGGTAAACACATCGAGGTGATCCGCAACGCTTTTGATCTGGCGTACCCGTGAAAGAACCAGTGAGCAGTAAGAAGTATGCAGTAGGCAGCACAGTGCAGAAAACCAGAGGTTCCTGAAAAACATAATGCGTCCGTCACTCCCGCTGAATGAAGCCTGTCCCGGTGAAGACCGGGAGCGGGAGTCCAGAAAAGCCAAGAAAGACTGGATTCCCGCATTTGCGGGAATGACACAAGAGGCGGCAAAACAGGGTTTTTCGGCAGCCTGCAGGCGTGAAAAATGACTTCTGCTCCCTTCGATCTACTGCTTAATGCTTACTGCTTACTCCCTACTGCCTACTCCCTACTGCTTACTACCTACTTCTTATTGGTGGGGGAGGGGGAAGGCGAGCAGACGGTCGGCGATGAGCGATGAGCGAGATAGGAAGCAAGGAATTCTCTATGTCGTCTCCACGCCCCTTGGAAACTTGGAAGACATCACCCTGCGGGCTCTCAGGGTCCTGAAGGAGGTGGATTGCATCGCGGCTGAGACCGTGGAGCACACCAGGAATCTCTGCCGGCACTACGGCATCGCGACGAAGCTGACCTCCTTCAACCAGCACAATCAAAGAAAAAAGGGTCCTGAGCTGATCGAGGCATTGAAATCCGGGCGCAGTGTCGCCCTTGTGACTAACGCCGGTACACCGGCCGTTTCAGACCCGGGGGTGTTCTTGGTGAGCGAGGCTTTGACGGAGGGGCTGAAGGTCTCTCCGGTGCCGGGCCCTTCTGCCGTGACTGCCGCTCTTTCCGCATCGGGAATGAGGGCGGACAGTTTCTTGTTTTGCGGGTTCCTGTCCCACCGGACAGGCAAAAGGAGAAAGGAACTCGAGACCCTGAAAAGTTTGCCCCACACCCTTGTGTTCTTTGAGTCTCCGCATCGGCTCGTGGATACGCTGAAGGACGTGAAAGAGGTGCTGGGCGATCGGCTCATGGTGCTTCACAAGGAGATGACCAAGCTTTTTGAAGAGGCGGTGCAAGGCTCCGTGAGTGGCCTCTTGAACAGGCTGGAGCAAGAGGAGGTCCGGGGGGAGTATACCCTTGTCGTGGCCGGGGCCGAGAAAAAAGAAACAGAGCCGTCGCTGCATGAGGAGGTTCAGAAGAAAATGAAGGCCCTGTTGAAAACAGGGTCCATGAGCCTTAAAGATATAGCCCGAAGCATTGCGGCGGAAACAGGACTGGAATACCGCAAGGCTTACAAAGCCTGCCTCCTGATGAAGCGGGATTTAAGTCCCGGTAACGAGTAAGTAGCAGACAGTAAGCAGCAGTTTCTTTCTGCATACTCCTTACTGCCTAGTCCTTAGTTTCGGCCTTGCGTACAAAGCGCGCTAACACTCTTAGGTGGGGCATCAACAAAGAATTCCCCCCCTGGTGGGAGGGGTAAGGGGAGGGGGAAGAAGGGCGGAGCGAAAGAAAAGACACCAATGCCCCACTCCGTAATTTGGTGATTGTTTACGATTGATGGAGCAGATCAAGAAACTTAAAATCTCGAACGAACTGGGTTTGCATGCGCGGGCGGCAGCGAAGATTGTAGGTCTTGCCGCCCAGTACAAATCAGCCCTGTTTCTAAGGAAGGACGACCAGGAAGTGGGCGGCGGAAGCATCCTGTCCATCCTGGCCCTGGCCTGTCCCAAAGGAACGGAGATAGAGGTCAGAACCGTCGGGGAGGACTCCGAATCCTTGATGGAGGCGATCAGCCTTCTTTTTGAGCAGAAGTTCGGTGAGGGGAAATAACGGAGCTGAAGGTGAAAAAACTCAAAGGCATTGCGGTCTCCTCCGGGATCATCATCGGCAAGGCTCACCTCATTGACCGCTCCAGGGTCAAGATCCTCTACCAATACCTCATCAGCGACCAGCAGGTTAACAAGGAGGTGGACCGTTTCAAAGAGGCGCTCAATGTCGCCAAGGACCAGATCATCCATCTCAAGAACCGGATGCCCGAGCCTATCAAGCGGCACAGCTTCATCCTCGACACCCACCTCATGATCATGGATGACACCATGTTTTACAATGCCACGATCAACACCATCCTGAGCGAAAAGATCAATGCCGAGTGGGCGTTGAAGAAGGCGGTCCAGAATATCGAAAATCTCTTCTCCCAGATCGATGATCCCTACATCAAGGAGCGGATCGCCGACGTGGAATACGTGGCGGAAAGGGTGTTGAGAAATCTTGCGGGAAAGGAGCAGGAGAGCCTTTATGAAATCAATGAACGGGTCATCATCGTGGCCCACGAGCTTTCCCCCGCAGATACAAGCTCCATCAACATCGGCAAGGTCATGGGCTTCATCACCGACGTGGGCGGCCGGACCTCTCATGCGGCGATCATCGCCCAGTCCCTGAAGATCCCGGCGGTGGTGGGCCTCGAGTCCGTGACCCGCCAGGTGCAGGATGGGACGCTCCTGATCGTGGACGGGAACACCGGGGAGGTCATCATCGACCCGGATGACGAACTGATCATTCTCTATCAGGAGAAGCAACTCAACCAGGAGCGTTTCGAGTCGAGCATCATCCGGCTGAGCCATCTTCCCGCGGAGACCAAGGACGGGCACAGGATTCCTGTGAGGGCGAACATTGAGTTCCTGGAGGAAGTGGCCACGGCCAAGGATCACGGAGCCGACGGGGTCGGCCTTTACAGGACCGAATTCCACTACCTGCGGGCCCAGGGCCTGCCCAGCGAAGACGAGCTTTTTGAGGACTACAAGGAAGTGGCGGAGATCATTGCCCCGAATCCGGTGACCATCCGAACCCTGGACCTGGGCGGCGACCGCTTTTCATCGGAAATCTCCTGGACCAAAGAAGCCAATCCTGCTCTCGGTCTCAGGGCCATCCGATTCTGCTTGCAACAGCCGAACATGTTCAGGAGCCAGCTCAGGGCGATCCTGAGGGCGAGCGCCTTCGGAAATATCCAGGTCATGTTTCCGATGATCTCGGGGCTCCAGGAATTTCTTGATGCCAAGAAGATGTTGAAAGAAGTGATGGCGGAGCTGGACCAGGAGGGATCGGCCTATGACCGGAACATGAAAGTCGGCCTCATGATCGAAGTCCCCTCGGCCGTATCCGTGGCGGACATCCTGGCAAAGCATGCGGATTTTTTCAGCATCGGCACCAACGATCTGATCCAGTATGCCCTGGCGATCGACCGGGTCAATGAGCATGTGGCCTTCATGTATCAGCCCTTTCATCCTGCCATTCTCCGGATGATCGTGCAGGTGATCCACGCGGCAAGGAAGGCAGGGATCCGGGTGGCGCTCTGCGGGGAAATGGCCGGAGATCCCCTGTGCACCTTTGTGCTTCTGGCCATGGGGATCGACGAATTGAGCCTGAATGCAGGCAACATTCCCGTGATCAAAAAAGTTATCCGATCTCTTTCTCTGGAACAGGCAAAGAAGGATCTGCGCAAGATCATGAAACTGGACACCTCCGCCCAGGTGCGGGAATTCATCGTCGAGCGAATGAAACCCCTCCTGGGCGAGCTCAACCACAAAGCCTTTATCGCTTAAATTCGCTCCCCCTGGAGAGGCTGTTTCGCAATCATGGGGGGCGTGTTTCGTGTCATTTCGACCGAAGGGAGAAATCTTAAATTCAGGCTACTTGCAGAATCAGGATTTCTCGCCCCGCTCGTTGAGCGGGACTCGAAATGACATTGTGACACAGCCTCTGATGCAGGAGGGGGAGGGGTGGCAGGCTGCTGGAAGTTGATTGTCTGCTTTATTTCCTATGGCCCTCTGTACCCTCCAAGATCCTTTTTTGTAAAGGGGGAACCAGGGGGATTTGTTCAGCGGTGTTTCCATGGAAAAGAAAATCATATGCCAGAACCGCAAAGCGGTCCACGACTACATCATCGAAGAGACCTTCGAGGCCGGTCTGGTCCTGGACGGCCCTGAGGTTAAATCCCTCAGAGACGGGAAGGCAAATCTCACCGACAGCTACGCCAGGATCAAGAAAGGCGAAGCTTACCTGTACAACATGCACATCAGCCCCTACCCTTTTGCCCATCACGTGAAACTGGACCCCGACCGAACCAGGAAGCTGCTTCTCCACCGAAAAGAGATCAAGCGCTTGACCGGCAAGACCGAGGAACGGGGCTTCGGCATGGTGCCGCTGAAAGTCTATTTTTCCAAGGGATGGGTCAAGGTGGAACTGGCCCTGGTGAAAGGGAAAAGGAAGGTGGACAAGCGCCAGGCCATCAAGGAAAGGGACATGAAGCGCGAGATGGACCGCGCCAGGAAAAAAGGCGAATATTGACGGAATTGCTCTGCCCGCTTGCAAATTCCCCTCCTCGGCGGGAGGGGCTAGGGGAGGGGGAACGGGTTACTCTCTGCTCCCCGCTGTACCTGCCCTCTGCAGCCCTGAGCCTGCCTGCCCTGAGTTGATCAAAGGGGTCGAAGGGGCGCAGGAGGATGCTCTCTGCTTGCTCTTTCGGACAACGGTGAACGGACAACGGATTACGGTGAACGGATAACCTGTCTCCATCACTATTGACAGAAGCAAGAAAAGGGCTTATTGTCTTTTTGTACGTGAATCATCCTACCAATCACCTTCAATCAAAGGGGGCGAAACGGGTTCGACGGGGGTAAGGAAGCTTAAGCTGCATACCGAGGTTCCACCTGGTCTCGTAAAAAAGGTGGGCTAAACACAAACGCAGACGATTATGCGTACGCCGTAGCCGCCTAAAGGCTACCGTCCTTTTCGATCCACCCCTGCGGGATTGATCAGGACGCCGGATAGCAGGGTAGCTGACCCGACGGACCTGAACGTCGGGGAAGCGAAACTTAACCAGGTTAGTCTCCTGGTCCCCTCGCCTGGCAGGAAACCAGGGGGCGAATCCTTAATCGCCGGGCTATGTATGTAGATGCTTAAGTGGATTACTTTCGGACGGGGGTTCGACTCCCCCCGCCTCCACCAACATTCGCGAAGCGAATGTTGCCACGGCGAAGCCTGCAAGGCGAAGCCGGGCTCCTTAATGTTTCACGAGACCGTATTGCGAACTGCGTCTGGGCGCTTGTGAGGGCGTAACTGGACATGGAGGCCCAAGCCAGGAGGTTCACCTTCGTTCGCAGCGAAGTGAAGAACGAAGACTGCCAGCAAGGGGATGGAAGGATTTCATTACGTTTATATCCTATCAAGCGAAACCGAGCCATCTCGCCACTACACGGGCTTGACCGACAATCTGGAGGCTCGCCTGAATGCACATAACTCCGGCCAAGTTTCCCACACCGCGAAATACCGCCCTTGGAAAATTGAAACGGCGGTTGCATTTAACTGTCGGGCAGAGCAGATGGGACGCCCGTGACTTATGGACTTTCAAGTAATCCTTGGATAGCGGCATGGTCCAACTCCCGCCGTCCGCGTACCGCCGACTTGCTTACCGCCGACGGACTTATCCTGAGTTCCTTGGCCAGGCAGGCACAGCTCAACCCGAGCTCCCGCACCCCAACGTAGCAAAGCGCAGCACGAGCCTTCCCGACTTTGCGTGACCTGCTCCCCGTCTTCAAATCCTCCGCCTCCACTCCAAAACCAACCGCCACTCTCTCAATTAACCACCTAAGATCTGCACCCTTTCGCCTAAACCCTGAACGCCTCTCCCATTGCTCGCCGGCGTCTCTTAACACCCGCTCCACAAACTCAGACCTTCCCAGAATCCGCTCATCGGATTTCACCCTTTGTCCAGACTCCCGGGCCTCCTTCAGACCCTTCCACCCTCCTACGGAACGGAGCAATCCTCCCCCCACCAACTCCGGTTTGCGCCCTTCATCCACCCCCTTCGATACAAAAGATAGATACTCCCTCTTTGCCTTGCTCTCCGCCTGTCCAAAATACCCCAACACGTATACCCAATCTTGCCAATCTCTCTTCCTCTTTCCCAGCAACACCGAGTGTCCCGAATAGGCATATGACCCGAGTTCCTTGAGATCCTTCACCAACCCCGCCCGAAGAGGGTTTAAATGGATATACCGCACAAGCTCTTTTAGGTACAAATCCTCCTCGCACAAAATGGACTTGTAGCGGTTCTGGAAAAGATGTCCATGACGACGATATCGATGATTAAAGGTCACCGCATAGCCGGTCAGTAGCCTTCTCATGATTCCGGCAATGGGTACATTTCCCGTTCTCAAAAGGAGATGCACATGATTGCTGAGCAAGGCCCATGCGTAGCAGGGAGTGGAGCTTCCCAGTAACAGCTCGCCTAAGCGATCAAGAAAAGCCTCCCGATCACCATTGTTTCGAAAGATCACTCTCCTTTCGATCCCTCGGATGATGATATGGTGCACTGCCCCTGGCGCGTCTATTCGTGATTGACGTGGCATAGGCACTTTTTACAGCACATAGTCCATCATGTCAATAATTCACGGGCGTCCCCTTAGCCGGGCGTCCCCTTAGCGGGCGTCCGGTAAGATACCTTGCGGTCAGGGTATCGCTCTTGTTTATGTATATATAAAATCAATATTGACTTACTTGCTTATTTGCGTTATTGAGTAAATGAAATATGTACCCAGTGGAGGCATCATGGATAAATCGGTCGTTACGGTAAAAGGCCAGGTAGTCATCCCTTCTAAGCTGCGACGCAAGTTTAGCATTAAGAAAGGGACGCAGGTCTATCTTTATGAGCGAGATGGGGAAATAGTGATCAAACCCATTACAGACGATTATATTCGGAGTCTCGCCGGTGTAATGGGAACCAAGGGTAAGCTGCTAAAAGCCCTGATGGAGGAGAAAGCGAAGGAGCGTGAACTGTGAGAGCTGCCAGCAGGGTCTTGGACACCTATAGCCTGCTTGCCTACTTCGAAGGCGAAGCAGGGAAGGACGTCATGATTGAAGTCTTTCGCTCTGCCAGGGACTCCGGAAGAGAACTTTTTCTTTCGGTAGTAAACTGGGGAGAGATCTTCTATATCACGCTTCGGGAAGAAGGACGCAAGCGAGCGGAGGAGATTGCTCACCTGATCTCGACTCTTCCCATTCAAATCATTCCAGCGGACCTGGAATTGGCAAAGCAGGCCGCTGAGTTCAAAGCAACGAAAAGAATGTCCTACGCGGACTGTTTCGCTGCGGCTTTGGCGAAACTCAAGAAAGCGGAGTTGGTGACTGGGGACAAAGAATTCAGACAGGTTGATGGAGACGTAAAGATCTTATGGCTCAACCCCTGACCATGACCCTTGGGTCTCCATCCCTACCCCGCCATCCGTCCGGGATGATGCCCTCGTCCTCCATGAACTGATTGCCGTTGTTTCCATTTGCCATGATCGTTTCTCCTTTCTTGCCTGCCATCTATAGCCCGCGAGAGCAGCGAGTAGGCGAAGGATGGTCGATGCGCCTCTGGCCTCCCCAGAAACGGAAAAAGCCCAGCCGGAATAAACTGACTGGGCATGGTTGTGGTTTGTGGCGATTGAATGCCGCCGCCAGATTCCCTTGTTAGCTCTTAAAACGAGATAATCAAGGGACGAGTCGCCACCGGGGACCTCCTCGCTTCATAGATAATCATCGACGAATCTCCGAGGGCTGACAACCTTTTTTGGCCCTCGCCGTCAGGATGGCGTCTCTGACATCCGATCGCCTCAGCCCAGCCTTCTTGGCCTGCTTTCTGGCTTTGGCAATCAGGTGATCGAATTCCCTCATAGAAGGGGGCGAAATGCTCTTGAGAATAACGGTGTCTTTCTCGCCCACCACCACGAATTGAGAGCCCTCTCTGAGACCCAGTCGCCTTCGAATCTCGTCCGGGATGACCACTTGACCTTTAGAAGACATTTTTGTCGTCGCCAATTCAGACATGTTGGACTCCTACATTGATCTTACTCGTAAGAATATCAGGAGGAAGAAGTGATAGCAAGAAGATTCTGTTTTTTTCATGTCCTGGGTCCCCCAAAAAGACTGCGGTCCCC
>Ga0101944_10001862_pt1 | contig 38738 bp, 28 predicted proteins | sample DewCreD2012metaG_FD_75245 | JGI IMG/M metagenome (GOLD analysis project Ga0101944, IMG submission 75245) | Hot spring sediment bacterial and archeal communities from British Columbia, Canada, to study Microbial Dark Matter (Phase II) - Dewar... ... | reverse complement strand
TCCCCCGTTCCTTCTGTGGGATGGTTTGATACGGCCTGCAATGCGATTATTTCACGACGGGTAGGGTTTGCGAAATGTTCATCACGGAAGCCAGTTTTTTGGCGATGTCCGTATTGTCATAAAATCCGGCGAAGGTTTCCGCGCCATACCCCTTGGCGAACAAGGGAACGGGCTGGCCTGTGTGAGAATAACTCGTCCACCCGATTCCAGCGGTTTCGTTCAAAATATGGGTGATGGTTACGGTAATCGGTTCATATCCCCCATAGAGCAATTTGTTGGCAGCATCGCTGTTGCGGCTTTTTCCGGCCATCGATTGATCATATGCATCTTCCAACCGTTGTTTCTGATAATCGTTGAGGCTGTTCCAATCCAATCCGAACACGTGGTGCATCAAGGCAACCATTTCGGCGTTGGAGGATAGATTGTCCGGTTTCGATCCGTCATATCCCTGGGAATACTTCTGTTTATGGGCTTTCCATTGGTTGTCCGTGAAATACTGAAAACTGGCCTTCTGAGCGAACATCTTGTCGTAATAGGCTTTATAAGCCGTCGTCGCATGGCCGACGCTCATCCCGCCTGTTTCATGATCACCGGTGACGACGATGAGGGTTTCATTCGGATGTCTGATAAAAAAGTCGATGGCTTGACCGATTGCGGCATCGAAATCCATCATATCGAGTATGGAAGCCATAGCGTCGTTTGCATGGCAAGCCCAATCGATTTTTCCGCCCTCCACCATGATGAAAAACCCTTTGCCGCCGTCTTTTCGATCCAATGCCTCCAGGTTGGCAATGGCCACCTCAGTCATTTCACTCAAGGTCAGGTTCTGATTCTTCTCGTCATAATAGATTTTATCCAGATGGTAGGGCAATGCCGCACTATCCTGGAGCCAAGAGTTGATGGCAACGACCTTGCTTTTGGGCTGAGTTTTTAGATTCAGGATGGATGAACGGTCATTGAGAATCGTGTAGCCGTTTTGCTTCAGCAAGGCATGGACATCGTTGTTCGTGTCGCCGGACTTGGCAGCCTTTTGAGGAGAAACAAAACCACCTCCTCCGAAGAACTCAAATCCGCTTGCGGCAAGCTGGGAGGCGATGCTGTTGAAATAGGAGCGGGAAGCAACACTGGCATAATACGAGGCAGGGGTTGCATGATCGATGGAGACACTGGTGAGTATCCCCACCTTCATGCCGCGTTCGTGCGCCAATTCCGCTATGCTTTTAAATTTTTGATTTTGATCCGGATCCATGTTGATCATGTTGCTCTTGGTCTTGATGCCGGAGGCGAAGGCCGTACCGGCGCTGGCCGAATCGGTATTCAGCGAATATGCATCATACGTTGTTTGCATCCCCATGATCGGAAATTGGGTAAACCGCAACCGGTTCGATGGATGCATCAGCAGGCGTGCATCGATATTCCCGGCCTCTGGACCCAAAGCTTGACGGGTGGATTTGGCATTGGCTGATGCCAGATAGGCTTCCGTCGTCTGGATCTGGCTGGAGGACATCCCGTCGCCGAGAAAGAAAAAAACATATTTCACCTCGGCTGCACCTATAGATGTCGTGAAAAACAGCGCCCACAACAGAAACATGGCGATCTTCAGGTGTGTTTTCAAAATACGCGACTTCATGTCTTTCTCCTTTCTTTTTGAGTGAATCTGACGAATTGCCTGATGTTCCCCCATGGTATTCATAAACGTCGTCCTTTTTCATTCCTCCAACAGCGACGTTGCCGTTCACAAGTATCGTGCATCGTTTTCAGTCATGATGGCGAATTCTTGTTTCCATTCTTCAGATACGGGTTCTGTCCAAAACATGGATTGTTTCACGGCATCCAGAAGGCGGGAAATATCCTCCTCATGGACATCTCCGATCGAACCGATGCGGAACGTATCGATATCGGTCACCTTCCCCGGATAAATGACAAACCCACGCTGTTTGAGAAGCCGATAGAATTCCCCGAAATCGAAACCCGGATGACCGGGATACCGAAATGCCGTGATGATGGGTGAATGAAGAGATTCCGGCAGCAACGGTTGAAAGCCGAGCGCTTTCATGCCGGAAACCAGCAGAACCTGGTTTTTGGCGTAACGGTGATAACGTGCTTCGATGCCTCCTTCTTCTTTCAATTCCGCCAACGCCTGGGCAAAGGCCCGAACGACATGGGTCGGTGAAGTGAACCGCCATTTTCCATGGTCGTTCTCCATGGTTTCCCATTGGTCGAAGAGGTCCAGGCTGAGAGATCGGGCCTGGTTGCGCGTTTGCCGCAATTCGGATTCCTTGGCGATGATGAACGAAAAGCCGGGAACGCCCTGGATGCATTTGTTGGAAGAGCTGATCAGAAAAGCTGCATGAAGTTGCGCCATGTCCAAGGGAATGCCACCGAAACTGCTCATGGCATCCACGATGAACACTTTTCCATAGGCATTGACGATGTTTCCGATTTCCAGAATCGGGTTGAGCATTCCAGTCGTGGTTTCACAGTGTACAACCGCGACATGGGTAATTGACGGGTCGATGGACAACATGCTTTTGAGTCGATCGAGGTCCGGTGGTTTCGTTTCCCCACTGTCATTCACACAAACCCGAATGCCTGCCTTGCGGGCGATGCGCACCATCCGCTGACCATAGACGCCGTTTGCCAAAACCAGAAGTTTCCCGTTTGGCGGGACGGCGGAGGTCAAGACCGACTCGACCCCGAATGTACCGCTGCCCTGCATCAACACGGCCGTATAACCGAGTTCGCAGGTTGCAAGAGACACGAGTTCGCGGCGAATCCCCTGTACGATTTCTTTGTAATCGTCGTCCCAGGTGCACCAGTCCTGCATCATCGCCCATTTGACGCTCGATGTCGTCGTCAAAGGTCCCGGGGTGAGCAGCAAATAGGGATTTTGAGGGAATGGAGGAGCGTTCATGGAATTCCTTTCACATATGCCCTCAAGGAGGCAGATTTCCTTTTTGGGGGAAGGATACGTCTTGGAATCAATCGTGCCGGAACCCAACCATCTCCAAGGCCAAAAATCGTCGGCTGTGGATTCGAGCCGTGTTCGCCTGCTTCACCAAACGGCCATCTGTTGCCTTAGACCATGGAATAAGCGGGCTTTCGTTCAGGCACAACGTAACCAAAAGACATGTCGTCGTTTCGGTCGATCCGTTTACAAGCGGATTCCGGCGTTTCTCCAGACTGAATTCGCCTCTCGATTTCTTCCAGAATGGGCATGCACGCCCAGATGCCTTCGGCCGTATAATGGGCGCCGGCATCGAGCATGCGCATCTCGATCTCTTGAAGCCGCTGGGAGAGGGTTTCTGCTGGAAGGGCATCGATTTCCGCCTCCGAAAGACCCAGTTCATTTCCGGATTGGGTCAGTCCGATGGTCCACATACCGGCGTTGCGACCTTCGTGGATGTCGCTGATGGAATCACCGATTTTCACCATGGTCGCCATCGGATACACATTCAATTGAATCGCGTTGAGATAGCACATCCAGGGATACGGTCTTCCAGAAGGAACATCGGAGGAACAGACGACCACATCGGGAGTGTATCCTTGTTTCATGGCCTCCGGAACGAGCACGTCCATCATCGATCGGGTGTATCCGGTCGATGAACCGATTTTGATTCCTTTGAGTCGTGCTTCCTGGACGAATTCGAGCAGTCCTGGAATCGGTTTTGCGTGATCCGGCAACCAGGTGAACATCAGATGTGTGGTTTCGAGGTAAATGTTTTCAATGTCCATGGTTCCGGGTTTCCATCCATATTTTTCTTCCCATCGGGCCGAAACCGTGGGAAGCGCACATATCCTCTGGATGTGTTCTTTTTTCATCAACCCCATGAACCGACGGACATCCGAGGGGGTGATGGAAACGCCGAAGCGTTGAAATGCGGCCATGATCACCCGGACCGGCCCCAAACAGCCATAATCCACCGCTGTTCCGGCCCAATCCAGAACGATCGCCTGAAGTCGCTTCTTTGAAGGGTCCTTTCCGTACATCATCTCTCCTTTCCATGATCGATCAGGTGAAATGCCACCGGGCATGTTTTCTCCGGATGTGCTGAAGCAACACATGATGCCCTGCCCTTGCTGCGATATTGGTGATCACGATGAGCATGCCCAAGGCACAGGCCTTGGCCGTATCTCCGGCATCGTCCATGTTGGCGATGGCGACGGACGCCAGGGGGATATCTGCAGAATACAGAAAAATGACGGCTGAAACCGTTGCCATGGAACTGACGAAGTAATAGGTCATGATTTCGAGAACCGCCGGATAACAGATGGGAACGGTGACCCGGATCAGCACTTGGTAGAAGGGGACGCCCATGGATTCGGAAACCGATTCGAACTCCCGGTCCAGTTGCTTGAGAGCCGTGGTCGCCGTCAAGAATCCAACGGAATAGAAGTGAACGATGTTGCTCAAGACGAGAATTCCCATCGTACCGTAGAGGCTGTTAAAGGGATTTGAGATGGAGAAACCGGTTCCAAAAGACCATTTCGGCGTATTGAAAAAAAAGATATACGCCAGGCCGATGACAAGCCCGGGAATGGTCATGGGAAGGATCGAGAGGAAATAGGAAAATCGGCGGATGTTGGGCAGGATTCTGCTCTTTTCGATCAAATAGGCGCCGAGAAAGGTGATGATTGTCCCGATCAGCGCCGAATAGAGGCTCATCCGAATGCTGTTGAAAAAGGCCTCGTATCCGCCTCCGCCGGTTCCTGTGAACCGATAGTGCCAAAAGCCTAGGGTGACATCGTAGGGCCAAACACGCACCAAGGAGGCGTACAGAGCCGCCCCATAGAAACCGAGGATGAAAAGACAAATCCCCGCGCCATACAGCAACAGACATTCGTCTCGAAACCGATGGGCGGTAGGTTCGTACCCGACGAATCGAGAGGTGACCATCGATGCCTGTTTTCGTTTCACCATTCGATCGATGCAAAACATCAACACGGACGGCCCCATCAAGAGGATGCTCAGTACCGCACCCATGGAAAAATTCTGCTGCCCGATCACTTGTTTGTAAATATCGGTGGCCAGGATATTGAAACTTCCGCCGACCACTTTGGGAGCGCCGAAATCGGTGAAAGCCAGGATGAAGCATACACACAGGGCGCTGAAAAGGCCGTATCGGACGCCGGGAAGGGTTACGGTGAAAAAGATGCGAAGCGGTCCGGCGCCCAGCGATTTGGCGGCCTCATACAGCCTGGCGTCGCTCAGGCTGAGGGCGATATACAGGATCAAGACGGCTTGCGGAAAGGTATAGATGACCTCGGATGCGATGATTCCGAATGCGCCATACAGGGGAGGCTGAATCCCCCAATGCGATTGCAGCAGATGGGTGATCAGTCCTTTTCGGCCCAGCAGATAGGTCAGTGCAATGCCGTTCAGCAGGGTCGGCGCATAGAGGGGAATCATGACGACGGCTTTGAACAACCCTTTGCCTGGAACTCGTGAACGGGTCAGCATATAGGCGAATCCAAACCCGAAAACCACGGAGATCACGGTCGTCATCAGCGATACATAGATGCTGTTGACGATCGAAACGGAAAGGGCCGGGGTTTGAAGGTATCGCAGATAATTCTCGAGCCCGACGAATCGACCATGATTGTCCTGAAGGCTGTTCAGGAACACCTGGAGAACGGGAAGCGCCACGCCGACGATCAACCACCCCAACGACAAGAGAATGCCGATCGGAAGAAGCGCCTTGGAAATGGTGATCCTCAATGGGGTCATCGGAAAGCATCGGCGCAGCATCATCGTCGCTTGAATCCAACCGGTCGTCACGGCAGGGCGCTTTCCGCCGCATGGGGATAGACCCGTAAACGGTCGATCGGCAGATGCACCCGCAAGGGCGTATCGGGGCGAACATCGTAATGTCGGATCGTTTCGGTCGGGATATCGGCTTCGAGAGAACGGCGCCCCTCCAACCCATCCCACAGCCCCAAGCTCACCCGAAACATGGCCCCGCGATAGGACAGGTATCGGACACGGGCGGTGATCGTGTTGATGTCGGGGTCTTGAACCCCTCCGATACGAATATCTTCCGGCCGGATGCCGATGACGGCTTTGCATCCGAGGGAAACGCGGCCGTCTTTGGCAGGGTCCACCCGCAACCGGTGCGGGCCGTATTGATAGGTCGCATCATCGATGCGGACGGCATCTTCCAGAAAATTCATGGATCCGACAAAAGCCGCCACGAAAGGAGATGCCGGTCGGTCGTAAATTTCCGCAGGTGTTCCGTCCTGAACGATCCTGCCTTCATGCATCACCAAAATCCGATCCCCCATGCTCAGGGCCTCTTCCTGATCGTGGGTAACCATGAGGGTGGTGACCTGCAAGCGCTGTTGAAGCCTGCGGATTTCCGTGCGAAGCATGCCCCGCACCTGCGCGTCGAGGGCGGAAAGGGGTTCGTCGAGCAGCAGCAAGCTGGGCGACAAGGCCATGGCGCGGGCCAAGGCCACCCGTTGCTGCTGGCCGCCGGAGAGCTCGGCCGGATAGCGGTCGCCCAAGCCGCTCAATCCGACCAGATTCAGCAAATCATCGACTCGTTGCCGAATCACACGTTTACCAAGCTTCTGAGAGACCAGACCGTAGGCGATGTTCTGGAAGGCCGTCAGATTGGGGAATAGGGCGTAGGACTGAAAGACGATACCGACATTGCGCGCTGCAACAGGCTCTTTGGTGATGTCCTTCCCGTCGAAATAAATGCGACCGGAGTCAGGTGTCTCGAGACCCGCAATCACCCGCAGCAGGGTGGATTTGCCGCAACCGCTCGGCCCGAGAACGCAGATAAACTCTGCTTTTCGGGCACTGAAAGAGGTGTCCGACAAAGCGATCTGATTGCCGAACACCTTTCGGATGGATTCGACCTTCAGAAAATCGATATCATACCGTCCCTCGCTCATGGCCTCCACCCCTATTTGGCTTCGCTTTTTACATCGTAGCGTTTGGCCCACTGCTGGAGAATGCGATCCCGGTTCTTGGCCGCCCATTCAAAATCGTTTCGGATGAGCTGCTTGGACGGATCGGCGGGATAGCCTTCCGGCACCGGCAGCCCGGTATCGTAGGCCGTAATCGGATAAACCTGGGCATATGCCTTCATGACCGACTCACCGATGGCCCAGTCCAAAAAGGTTTTTGCGGAAGGTTTCGGATTTGCTTTCTTGATGAGTGCGTTGGCTTCGACATCCCATCCGGAGCCCTCTTTCGGAAATACCGTCAAAACAGGCTCCCCTTTTTTCTTCTGCATGAATCCGCGATAGGCGAAGGAAATACCGATCGGCACTTCACCGGCTCCTGCCAACTTACACGGTTTGGATCCGGAATGCGTATAGCGGGCGATGTTCTTGTCCAATCGATCCAGATACTCCCAACCTTTTTCCTCTCCCTTGAGCTGCAGGATGGCCGAAACGGTCAGAAAGCCGGTTCCGGAAGAGGCGGGATTGGGCATGGTGATGTGGCCCTGATAGATGGGTTTGAGCAGGTCCTCGAAGGATTCGGGAACCGGAAGTTTCAGGTTCTGCAGTTCGATCGTGTTGACGCAAAATCCCGTTTCCCAGGCCTTGATGCCGACCCAGTGCGCAGGGTTGCGGGCATCCCGCATGAAAGGTTTTACCTTCTCGATGCCTTTTGGGGAATAGGGTTCGAGCATTCCGGCCTGATCACAGAGCATGAGACTGGTTGCAGCCGTTCCCCAAACGACGTCGGCCTGAGGGTTGCCTTTTTCGGCCAACAGCTTTGCGGTGATGATGCCTGTGGAATCACGGACGATCTTGATCTGGATATTCGGATGTTCTTGTTTGAAGATTTCCAGATATTTCGGTATTTCGTCGTCTTCAAGCGCGGTATAGACAAGCAACTCTTCCGCTTGCACCTTGGGTGCGACAATGGCGACAGCCATCAGCAACACGATGAACCAACCCATGAATCCGGTTTTTCCACGCTGTTTCTTCATCTGATTTCTCCTTCGTTTGGGTGGTGGGAGTTGGGAGGGCAGCGAACCGCAGAGAATATATTCCGTTGGCCCGTTGCCCGTCTTGTGCAGGCGATCCTACAGGGGGATTATTTGCAGGATATGAGCTGAATATTAGAATTCGCTAACATACAAGGAGAACTTCGAAGATCCGGATGGCTGATGCGATAAGGCAGGCATTCCATACCTGTCCGCGCCTGGGAAGGGGAAAGGAATGTCGGTTCGGCGATCCGAAGCCGACTGGTTTTTCTTGACATCGTCTTTATTCGTTTTATAACGTAACCTCTTTCAAACTGTTGCAACATGAATTCTCAACATCGGTAAAGGAGGAAAATGGAATGAATTGGCTCATTCAGACGTTTGGCTCTTCAATCGGCAAGAAGCTCATGATGGCTGTCAGCGGTCTTTGCTTTTGCGGCTTTCTGGCGGCACATCTCGCCGGAAACCTCTTCATCTATGGCGGCAAGGATGCATTCAACGCCTATGCAAGCCATCTACACTCCCTCGGCCCGCTGCTGACCATCGCCGAGTTCGGTTTGCTCTTCCTTGCATTGGTGCATGTCGTCAGCGGGTTGGTGCTCTTTTATCAGAATTGGAGCGCCAGACCCGAGCGGTATCAAGTGAATGCCACTGCCGGAGGAAGGACGATCGGATCGGCAACCATGCCCTATACGGGGCTCATTCTGCTGGCCTTCGTCCTCTTCCATCTGTTTCAGTTCCATTTCGTTGACAAAACGACACGGACGATTTTCGATATCGTTTCCACAGCGTTCCGAAATCCGGTGAACGTCGGGCTCTATGTGCTTGTGATGGTTGTAGCCGCCATTCATGTCAGCCACGGATTCTGGAGTGCCTTTCAAACCCTCGGCGCCAACCATCCCAAATACATGCCTGCCATCCGCCTGCTGTCGATTCTTTTCAGTTTGATCGTCGGTATCGGTTTCGGTTTCATTCCGGTGTATGTTTCCCTGATTGCCTAAGCAAGAGGAGCCTATCATGTTAGATGCCAAGATTCCAGGCGGCCCGCTGGCCGAAAAATGGGACCGCCATCGCTTTGAACTCAAACTGGTGAATCCGGCCAACAAGCGCAAATTCGAAATCATCGTCGTTGGGACCGGATTGGGCGGCGGGGCTGCAGCAGCCTCTCTTGCAGAGCTTGGATACAACGTCAAAAGCTTCTGCATTCAGGACTCTCCTCGAAGGGCGCACAGCATTGCGGCTCAGGGGGGAATCAATGCAGCCAAAAACTATCAAAACGACGGAGACAGCATCTGGCGCTTGTTCTACGATACGGTCAAGGGCGGGGATTTTCGGGCTCGGGAGGCCAATGTCTATCGCTTGGCCCAGATCAGCGTCAACATCATCGATCAATGCGTAGCCCAGGGGGTGCCTTTCGCCCGAGAATACGGCGGCCAGCTTGCCAACCGCAGTTTCGGCGGCGCCCAGGTTTCCCGGACGTTCTATGCCAGAGGGCAGACGGGTCAGCAGCTCCTCCTTGGTTGCTACAGCGCCATGAGCCGCCAGATCGCTGCCGGGAAGATCAAAATGTTCCCCAGAAGGGAAATGCTCGATCTTGTCCTCGTCAACGGGCAGGCCCGAGGAATCGTGGTTCGAAACCTGGTCAGCGGAGAGCTCGAAACCCATGCGGCGGATGCCGTCGTGCTGGCAACCGGCGGATATGGCAACGTCTTTTTCCTGTCCACCAACGCCATGTCGAGCAACGTCTCTGCTACCTATCGGGCCTACAAGAAAGGGGCGTTTTTCGCCAATCCCTGCTTCACCCAGATTCACCCGACCTGTATCCCCGTACATGGAGACTATCAGTCGAAGCTAACCCTGATGAGCGAAAGCCTTCGAAACGACGGCCGGGTCTGGGTTCCCAAGAAACCGGGAGACAAGCGAAATCCGAACGACATCCCCGAATCTGAACGGGATTATTATCTTGAAAACAAATACCCGAGTTTCGGGAACCTCGTTCCCCGGGATGTGGCCAGCCGCAACGCCAAGGAGCAATGCGACATGGGAAAGGGGGTCGGCGAGACCGGGCTTGCGGTATATCTCGATTTTCGGGATGCGATCAAGCGGGATGGCAGGGAAGTGATCGCCCAGAAATACGGCAATCTTTTCCAGATGTACGAGAAGATCACGGCCCAGGATCCCTATGAAACCCCGATGATGATCTATCCGGCAGTCCATTACACCATGGGCGGCCTGTGGGTGGATTACAACCTGATGAGCACGATTCCTGGACTCTTCGTTCTTGGGGAAGCCAATTTTTCGGATCACGGAGCCAACCGCCTCGGTGCCAGCGCCCTGATGCAGGGGCTTGCAGACGGATATTTCATCATTCCGTACACGATCGGCGGCTATCTCGCATCCACACCGCTTGGCAAGGTCGGTGCGGACGATCCGGCATTCCGGGAAGCGAAGACCGAGTCAAAGGTTCGGATCGACCGGTTGCTCTCCATTCAAGGCAGGCGGACGGTAGACGATTTTCACAAGCAGCTCGGCCGTATCATGTGGGATTACTGCGGGATGGCCCGAAACGACGAAGGACTTGCCAAGGCCAGGATCATGGTCCAGCAGCTTCGGGCAGAATTTTGGGAGAACGTTCTGGTTCCCGGAAAAGGCGATGACTTGAACCAGAGCCTGGAGCGGGCCGGCCGCGTGGCCGATTTCCTCGAATTCAGCGAGCTGATGATTATCGATGCACTGGCCCGGCGGGAGAGCTGCGGCGGCCACTTCAACGAGGCCTTCCAGACGGAGGAAAACGAAGCCAAACGCGATGACGAAAACTTCTGTCATGTCGCGGCATGGGAATATGCCGGCGTGGACAACGAGCCGATCTTCCACAAGGAACCGCTTGTCTTTGAAAACGTCCACTTGACGCAAAGGAGTTACAAGTGAGCACCAAGACCATATCCATCACCCTGAAAATCTGGCGGCAGGCTTCTCCCAAAGAAAAGGGGCATTTCGAGACCTACCATGCCAAACATATTTCGACGGACATGTCTTTCCTGGAAATGCTCGATGTGGTGAACGAGCAGCTTACCCTCGACGGCAAGGAACCCATCGCCTTCGATTCGGATTGTCGCGAAGGAATCTGCGGTCAGTGCGGGGCCGTGATCAACGGAAGACCGCATGGTCCGGAAAAGGCGACCACCCTATGTCAGCTGCACATGCGGCACTTCAAGGACGGGGACACCCTGGCCATCGAACCGTTCCGGGCAAGGGCATTCAAGGTGTTGAAAGACCTCGTGATCGATCGAAGTCCTCTGGACAAGATCATTCAGGCAGGCGGTTACATTTCCGTCAATACGGGCGGAGCACCCGATGCCAATGCCATTCCCATTCCCAAGGATATGGCCGAAAAGGCCATGGATGCCGCAGCCTGCATCGGCTGTGGGGCCTGTGTGGCCGCATGTCCGAATGCGTCGGCCATGCTCTTTACCAGCGCCAAGATATCGCATCTGGCGCTGCTGCCCCAGGGCAGACCCGAGGCCGCCAAACGGGCCATCGCCATGGTACGGCAGATGGATGCGCTCGGTTTCGGCAACTGTACGAACGAACGGGAATGTGAGGCCGAGTGCCCGAAAGAGATTTCCATCGTGAACATCGCCCGGATGAACCGGGAATTCTTCAAGGCTTCTTTTGCGTCCGCCGTCATGTAACGGCGGACGGTTCAGCACGAAGCTCGTCTCTGCAGCGATCGTCCCATCGAAATCGCAAAAAAACTTTTACCGACCACCCGGTTGCGGAAACCGGTATCTCGTTAGACCGATAGACACCTTTTCAACGAAATGTCGGTTTCCGCCGGGATGGCTCGCCGCCATGCCCCACCAGCAACTCCTTTTTCCCCATTTGCCAAATGCTCTTGATGCTCACCAGGGTTCATCTGCCGATTGGGACCGACTCTCGGCAGCGGTCTTTTCTTTGGTGAAGATCCTTATGTCTGCTTCTTGACGCTTTTGGGGACCGATTTCAACGGCCTGCATCGATCCTGGAAAAGTTCTCGGTATCTTTAAGATCGAATCCATCGAGATTCGAACCGACGGTATCGCTGCCTTCAGTCAGGCGCCGATCAAGGGAAGTTCCTGATCGATTCGGAAAAACACCAGGTAGCGATGCTCGGCTTCTTTCTTGGAATCTTCCGGAAACGTACGACGTCGCAGCGTTTGCAGCAGCGGGGTATCGGTTTCTTCATGGGTTTTTGTCAGGTGAAACCGCCTACCTTTGTAGCCTTTGCCTTCTTCGATGAACAGATATGCCGCGTGCGGATTTTCCAGGATATTTCGATGGGTGAGCCGCTCCCGCATGATGAAGGCGATCTCTCCGTTTTCCATCACGTGCGGTCTTGAATAAACGGCGGAATTGACCTTGCCGTCGCGATCCGCAGTCGAAAGAATACCAATTCCCTTGTTCGATTCAAAATACGTTTTCAAATCCATGTTTTTCTCGCTTTCATGGTTGGTGTATTGCACCATTCAAGAAAAAGAACCTATCTCAGCGATAGTAGGGGCGATTCATGTATCGCCCCTACAGGTCACCTGCCACCCGTCATGTATTTTCACGATAAATGGCCATGGCAAGGTTTGGCGCCCCCGTGGATGAAAATGCAGGGCACGGCATGCCGCGCCCTTACAACTGCCGACTGCCCACTGCCCACTGCCGACTACTTACTGCCCACTGTTTTCACGATAAATGTCGGCAAGCCTTCGAATCCATTTCCGGTTGTCGAAACGCTCCGAAACAACCTGTTTCGCTGCAGCCGTCAGTTTGGAGCGAAGCGCCTCGTCCATCAGTAATCGGTGGATCGCTTCTGCCATGGCAAGGGGTTGACCGGGTTCCACCAGAAGACCCGATGTTTCGTCCTCCACCAGCTCCGGTATGGCCGACACCCTGGTAGCGACAACCGGAACCCCCATGGCCATGCTTTCGGCCAGTACATTCGGAATTCCATCCCGATCGCCGTTTGCCGCCACTTCACATCCGATCGCGAACACGTCACTGTTCCGGTATTGATTCAAGACAACGTCATGGGGCTGAGTGCCCATCCAGGCAACCCGTTCGTGAAGCCCCAGATCGTCAGCCATCCGCACCAGATGATCTCGTTCTTCTCCGTCTCCGATCACCGTATACCGAAAATCCACTCCCCGGTTCAGCAGCAGACCGAGGGCGGATAGAACCGTGTGAATGCCTTTCTTGGCGGTCAATCGGGCGACAGTCAGCACCCGGTAAGGGGGAGTCGGCCGATTGGCGGCATCGTTCGAGGCAAACAAGTCGAGATCGATGCCATGATATACCCGAAACAACGGCGTTCTGCCGCTTGTGGGAAGCCGACCGAGGTAGCTTCGGTTGTATTCGGTGCAAGTGACGACCAATTCGGCACGATCGATCTTTTCGGCAAGTTGAAAGGGATCGGAGGTATAGATGTCCTTGGCATGCGCCGTGAATCCAAACGGAATGCCGCTGAGCATGCCGGCATACATGGCGACGGATGTCGGTGAGTGGGCGAAATGGGCGTGAAACCGGTCGATTGGATAACGCGGCAGCAGGCGATCGACGAGATAGCCGGCCTGCAGGATATGTTTGATCGAAGCCGATTTCCGGGTTCGCAGAAACCTCCGGCCGACAAGCCGCCATGCCGCTCGAAAGGATGTCGGCCGGCTCGATGCGAGTCTGGCGCTGGATATCAGAAACATCCCAAGCCCTCGCAGGATCGTCTCGGGAAGGTAATCGACCGTTGCTTGGATACGGGAAACACTCCTATGGGAGAACGACTCCCGAGGCTTTCGCATGGAAAAGATATGAAAGCGGAAGCCCATCTCCTCCAGCAACAGGATTTCGTTGGAAATGAAGGTTTCGGAGATCCGGGGGTATCCTTTGAGAATCAAACCGATGGTCGGCTCGTCCATGGCAGAAGCTTATCGGGAGGAATTCTGAAAGAGGGCGAGACGATCCCGCATGATGCAGAGACCGGTCAGGGAAAAGTCCTGGATGGCGTTTTGATACCGCTCAGGCGAGCAGAGCAGATCGGTGATTTTTTCATGCATGAGCGCTGGGGTCATCCGGCTCCAAGGAATATAGTCGACCAGTTGTCTGTTTTTCATGGCCATGGCCCGAATCAACTGCTCCTTTCGGGGATTTTCCCGAGGAACGACGAGGGCCAGTGTTTTTTGGGACAGGATTTCACAGATGGTGTTGTAGCCGCCCATGCATACGACCAGATCGGATGCTGCGATCAGGTTTTCCATTTTCGCATAGAAATCCCAACACCGGATTCCGAGACGCTTCGCCCTGGCGTGAACGTCATCCCGTTCTTCGAGGGGCATGAACGGGCCTGTCACGATCAGGCTTCGAATGGGCGTCCCACAGGAAAAGCGTTCGATCATGGACAGATACGTATCGATGACGGGGTAGCCATCTCCACCGCCGCCGGTTGTCACCAGAACAACCTTCTCTTTTTCCCGGGTGCCGAATTTTCTACGGAGTTTCCGAGCGACCTCCGGCCCGGGAACTTTGCGCGGGATGTATCCCGTATAGATCATTTTCTGTCCGATGGCCTCTGGAATGTCATATTCCACCACCGGATCATAGATTTCCCGATTTCCGTAAATCCAGATTTCACTGTACAGGCGGTCCAGAATGGAATAGACCCCCTTCTTTTCCCAGTCCGACACTACGGTGGCGGCTTCATCCATGATGTCCCGAAGGCCGAGGATCGTCCGGGTTTTGGGCAGGCAGCGACGGAACCACTCGAGGGTCGGCAGGACTTCCTTCTTCAGCCCTAGGGGTTCCTTGTCCACGATGAAAAGATCGGGCTGAAACGCCTTTGCCGTGGCCGTGATGATGCTTTTTCGGATATCCACTGCATGGGCCGGATGAATTCGGATGGAGAGCGGTAGGTATTCCTCGTTGGTTTTTTTGATCATGCCGGGAATCCGGACGAAATCGATCTGTTCGGAAAAGGAGAAACGGCCGACGATGGGTGATCCGGTCAGGATGAGGATGTTGACGTTTGGCCCCTTCAAATGCTCCGCAATGGCCATCGTTCTGCGGATGTGCCCCAAGCCGTACGTGTCATGGGAATACATCAGAATGTTGTAGGTGCGTTGCTCCACCGTTCATTTGCATCCGAAGAGGGGGAAACGGAGGGGAGGCCAATTCCAAATCATTTCCAGAAAAACACCCCGACATTAAAACCAGAAGTTCCAGTTGCTCCGGCCGTCGTTGTCTCCGCTGGCGGATACCTCGCCACTGTAGGAAAAGGAGAAGGCCTTCGCACCTTCCGGCAATGCAAGGATCCGGTCAAACCGCATGAGTTGATCGACAGGCTGCCTTCCGGCGACGAGATAGATCGCTTTCTGCCCAAGGATTCGTCCTTCTGCATCCAAAAAGAGGACGGAAAGGGTCAGGCGGTCGATCGCCGTAAAACCGGTGATCAGGTAATTGTCGAGTGCGAGATCCCCGCTCAGCTCAAGGGTCCCTGGTGCGCCGATGCGGTATCTGTATCCGACCTGAATATCCTTGGATGTCCAGGTACCTTCCTGAACGTCTTCCTTCAGGGGAAGGCGATATTTTTTCGCAATCGGCTTGACGTCATTCAGGCTGGACATCCCACAGCCTGCCAGCAAAGCCACACACCCTATCCAAGCGGCTATCCGTCGCAGCACATGCATGCCAGCCTCCGGTTGAAACCGATGAACCGTGCAATCGTCTAAATCGTGCCTGAACGGAAAACCCGATTTTCGCCCGACCTAAGCCATGGAACAGGCTTTTTTGCGATGCGGCGGGGCCTTGTCTGAAAAAGAAAGACGTACTCCCCCGAATCGGGGTTTTCGTTCAGGGACTACATAGGAGAGGCAATGGTGCCTGTCAAGGAAAAAACGGCTTTTTTCCTTCTCCCTTTGATCTTGACTGAACCGATGGCTCGTTTTAGGATGCCCTCGGTCTTTCGAACCATCCGGCAAAGGAAATACACACATGGAATTTGAAGCCGTCATCGGTCTGGAAGTTCATGCCCAGCTGAAAACCGCAACCAAAATCTTCTGCGGTTGTTCCACCGCATTCGGTGCTGCACCCAACACCCAGGTTTGCCCCGTTTGCCTTGGAATGCCCGGTGTGCTGCCCGTGTTGAACCGGAAGGTCGTGGAATACGCCATCCGCATGGGCCTGGCGACCCATTGCAGCATTTCTACGGAAAGCCGGTTTGCGCGCAAGAACTATTTCTATCCCGATCTGCCGAAAGGCTATCAAATCAGCCAGTACGAGCAGCCGATCTGTCATCATGGATGGATCGACATCTCGCTCGAAGAAGGAACCAAGCGAATCGGCATCACCCGCATTCACATGGAGGAGGACGCCGGAAAGCTTCTCCACGATCCCGGCGGCTCCTTCAGCCGAGTCGATCTCAACCGGACCGGGGTACCGCTCATCGAAATCGTGAGCGAACCCGACATGCGCTCCCCAGAAGAAGCCGTCGCGTATCTCAAGAGCCTGCACAGCATTCTGCGGTATCTGGATATCTGCGATGGGAACATGGAAGAAGGCTCCTTCCGATGTGACGCGAACGTATCCGTTCGTCCCAAGGGAAGCGAAGGCTTTGGAACCCGAACCGAAATCAAGAACGTCAACTCCTTCCGGTTCATCGAAAAAGCGCTTCAATATGAAATTCGGCGTCAGATCGACGTCGTTTTGGATGGTTGCAGCGTGATCCAGGAAACCCGCCTCTGGGATTCGACGAATCAGCAGACCTTTTCGATGCGCGGCAAAGAGGAAGCCCACGACTATCGCTATTTTCCGGATCCGGACCTTGTTCCCCTCCACATCGATGATCCCTGGATACGGGAAATCGAACGTTCCCTTCCCGAACTGCCGGATGCCAAACGAAAGCGATTCATGGAAGTGTACGGGCTTTCGGCCTACGATGCCGCCATGTTGACCTCGGATCGGGAACTGGCCGACTATTTCGAGCGATGTGCAGCGCGTTCCGGCAACCCGAAGGGCAGTTGCAACTGGATCATCGGCCCTCTGCTGGCCCTGCTCAAAACCGAGGCGTCGGGAATCGACACGATTCGCATTCAGCCGGAAGACCTGGCCGAACTGATTCAATTGATCGATCGGGGCACCATCAGCGGCAAGATCGCCAAGACCGTTTTCGAGGAAATGGCCGCAAGCGGGAAAAAGGCCGAAGTCATCGTTCAGGAAAAAGGCCTCGTTCAGGTATCCGACAGCGCTCAAATCGAAACCATCGTTCAGCAGGTGATCGCCGCCAATCCCAAGGAAGCGGCGGAGTATCGGGCAGGGAAGGAAAAATTGATGGGGTTTTTCGTCGGTCAGGTCATGAAGGCGAGCAGGGGAAAGGCCAATCCGCAAGTGGTGAACGAGATGTTGAAGAAAATGCTTTCTGCGTGAGAGGGAAAAAGGGGACGGATAAAATCCCTTTTGTAGGGGCGGCCTGCCGGCCGCCCCGATCCCCTCGAAAAAAGGATCTTCTCCGAAAGATCAAGACGCCGGAACCGTCTCCACGATGCGTCTTCCGATCGTTCTTCCATATTCCTTGCACTTTTCCCGTGCATCGGCGCCCGGTACGTACTGGTGACGGATGCCTTCGGCAATCAACTCGAATTTCATTTCCGACAACTCTTCCTGAATCCGCTTGACAGCCTCGCCGCTCCATCCGTAGGAGCCGAACGCCCCGCCGAGCTTGTTCTTGGGCTTCAAGCCCTTCATATAGGTCAGAAAATCCGCCACTGTCGGAAACAACCCATTGTTGAGGGTTGGGGATCCGACGATGACAGCGGCGGCATCCAGAACTTCCGTCAGAACGTCGCTTCTGTGCCAGCTGCGCAGATGCATCGGCCTTGCGGCGACACCCGCCTCGTATAGTCCCTCACAGATCGCTTCTGCCATCGCTTCGGTGCTGTGCCACATCGTATCGTAAACCACTACCGCCTTGCGGCTTTGCACCTGTCTGCTCCAGCGGTCATAGGCCTGGATGATCTTCCCTGGATCCTTTCGCCAGATGATGCCGTGATCCGGACAGATCATCCGGATGTCGAGCTTCATTGCCGCAACCTCTTCGAGGAGCTTCGCGATCAGGTTTCCATAAAGCAGCAGAATGTTGGCGAAGTATTTCTGCGCATGCGGCATGATATCCGTCGTCAGCAGATCATCGAATTTCTCCAGGGAGGCGAAATGCTGCCCGAAGCCGTCGCTCGAAAACAGAATGCCGTCTTCCTTCAGGTAGGTAAACATGCTGTCCGGCCAATGGACCATCCGGGTTTCCAGAAAGGTCAGGGTTCGCCGCCCCAACGAGAGGGTTTCTCCGGTTCCGACCGGGTGCAGGTTCCATTTCTGGGGATAATGCATCGAAAGGTTTTTCTGCCCCATCTTCGAACAATACAGGGGTTTGTCTTCCCCGATCCGGTGCATGACCCGGGGTAACCCGCCGGAATGGTCCATTTCCGTATGGTTGCTGATCACCAGATCGACTTTTTTCGGATCGACAACAGCGGCAATGTTTGCGATCAATTCATCGGCGAATTCCTTTTTCACCGTATCGATGAGGGCGATTTTCTCATCGACGATCAGAAACGCATTGTAACTCGATCCGAACGGGGTGGAATACCCATGAAAATCCCGGATATTCCAATCGTTCACACCGACATCGTAAATGTTTGGGGCTATTTCAACGGGAGCCATGAAATTTCTCCATCAGGCCTGTTTTTCGAAATCGGATTTCGCCGCGCCGCATACCGGACACTCCCAGGTATCCGGCAAATCTTCGAAAGCTGTTCCAGGGGCAATGCCGGAATCCGGATCCCCGAGAGCCGGGTCGTAAACATACCCACAGATGCTGCAAACGTATTTAGCCATTCCATTCTCCTTTCTTGGGATACACGTTGAATATTGATGAAGCCGCTATCAGAAAAAAGCAACAACCGTCAAGCCATTGGTTTGCGAGGAACCGACTTCCGAACGGTCATGCCATACCAAACGACTCTTGCACCTTTTCTTCGATCGCTTTGCATAACCGGGATATCTGTTCGCTGTCTTGGGTGTCGAAGGTCGGCAACTCCCAACATGTCATTTCGACCGGATCTTTTTCGAACCGGGAGGCTACCGTTTCCATGACATCTGCACCTAGGGCGACAACCTGCTGAGGTGAAAACGACGGAGCCAACTCATTGATGGACTGTGGGCGAAAGAACCCCATATCGATGCCTTTGGCCGTCATGGCGGTTTCCAGAAACGGTCGAAGCGTTCCGGCCGGAGCGATCCCGGCAAAATCGGCGTCGATACGATCTCCCGCATGGATTTGGCAGAATGCCCAGGCCATCGGTGCAAGACCGGCCCCATCCCGGTCCACGAAAAGCACCCGCCTGCGCCGTACCAGTGGATCGAGAAGATCGGCCGCCGCCTTCCGGACATCTTCTGAAAATGTGGGATGTGCCGCCATGTCGCCGGGCTTCTCGATTTTCCAGTAATACAGGTTTCCTGCAGGAGTGGCGCCGATGGCATCGAAGAAGTACTTTGTTGTCAATTGGAGCCCTTCGAACAGATTCTTGCCGCGGGTTGCACCCTGCGCCAGGACGAACCCCTTCCGAAACGATCGCTTCGGATCGGTCAACGCCAGACGGTATTTTCGAGCCCACAAGGTCTGGGTTCGGTCGATCAGGGCCTTCAGTTGGGCGGGAACGTTGTAAAAAAAGATCGGGGTCGCCATGACGACGACATCGGCCCGGCGCAGCAGGGTATAGATCTGGTCATGCATGTCGTCGAGAAGCGGACACTCGCCATTTTTTTCACAGATCACGAGTTCCTTGCAAGGAAGGATTTGCTTCCGGCAGACCTCGAGCATGAAGGTCTGGCATCCCTTGGTGCGGGCTTCCTGCAGGAATCGATCGAGCAGGATAAAGGTATTGCTCTTTCTTCGAGGACTTCCCTGAAGGCCTAACACCAGCATAATGTGGTTCCTCTTGTTGAGGTTGGAAATGGCGGGAGCTCACGCGTAAGAGATATCAGAAGGCAGCACGCCACCGCATCCGCCTCCTGAATTCCCGATACGGGGGAACAGAAACAGGCCCCTCCCTATTTGACATGGCATTGGGCGCAAGTCAACGGCCCTGTCTTTTCACCGGCCGCATGCTTTTCCTTGTGGCATTTGACGCAAAGCGTATTCATGACCTGCTTCGGTTTGAGGGAACCGGCGCCTTTCATATGGTCGATCGCACCGGCCTTCTGCGCAAATGTCGCATGGCATGCATTGCAATCCGCAATGACGGCCTGATGGGCATGGTGGGGGAATGGAACCTTCCCCTGGCTCCCTCCGTTCAATGTCATCTCCTTGGCGCCTTTTTCCGGAGACTGGGCTGCAGCCACGTCCCCCCACATCAGGCCGCATCCAATACAGGCGATCGCCAGAAGGACTTTCATGGATGTTCCTCCGATCAAACCCCACCCGACAGAGTACACTGCGAAAAATCGATTTCCTTGCCGCACTTCTTGCAGGTATGGGTTTTGTTGAACTCATCCGAGAAAATTTCGACTTCTTCCTGACACTGGGGGCATTTGCAGGTAAAGGACTTCAAATGTTTGAACTGTTCGAATCCGGGACAATGCTGAGGGGTAGACATGATGAGCCTCCTATTCTGGGTGAGATGGGTGCCATTTTGGCGACTTGAGGATGCCATCTCGCCGCTTTCGGGGAGATGGCATCGATTGATTGAACGTTCAACCACTAACGAAGCATTGCAGCAATGGATTTTCCGTATTCCTGGGCCATTTGAACACCGCCTCCAAGAGAGCTGGATTTGAGGCGCAGGGCCTGTCCGACCATATTCATCTTGAAAATGTGTTTCATGGTGTCGTAGATGCGATCCGGGGCTTCCCCACTCCAGCCGAAGGCACCGAATGCCCCGCCGACTTTTCCGGCGATATTGGCATTTTCGGCCAGAAAGAGAAAGGTTTTCATCCCCTGGATCATATCCCCGTGATATGTCGGTGCCCCAAAAATCAGGGCATCGTAACCTTCAAGCTCTGCGGCCTTCTTGACATCCCCGACCTTGACCATGTCGGTTTCGACACCGGAAATCCGCAATCCTTCTGCAATCAATTCGGCGATCCGTTCGGTTTCCCCCGTTCGAGTCGCATACACAATCAAGGCCTTGGCCATAGATCCTTCCTCCTGTCTTCAAATTCACGCAACAATTGTAATGGTGCTATTGCTTGGCGATACGAGGATCCATTCCTTCGGCCGCACAATCGGGCGTATAACAGGTGTTGTCCAAAAATTCACACTTTTCCTTACAGGATGGACATTCATCCGGCGGTGCATCGGCCGTCATCGTGTAGCCACATTTCTTGCATTTCCAGCTTGCCATTTTCGCCTCCCAGGCCATCAGGCCTTCCATAGTCCATGCAGGTTGCAATATTCCCGGGCGCTGACCGATGCGGCTTCTACGGCAAAAAACGCTTCCGGCTTCTGACCGGGCGCCAAGAACTGCCTGTAGGCTTTGCCGTCCGCCAAAAGCTCGATCCATTCGATGTAATGCTTCTCTTCCATCGGATGGGAGACACTGCCGACCTTCACCAGGTAGCCGCCGGCCGCCTTTTCGATCACCGGAACATGTTTTTCCTTGGCCGCATCCACGGTGTTTTCGACCATCAACTTCATCGGCTGACCGCAGCAAACCAGTTCCCCACCCCCTGCATGCAGGACTTCCACGATGTTGCCACAAATGTCGCATTTGTAGATTCCGAGCTTTTCCGCCATGACAATCTCCTTTCCAGGTGATGCTTCGTTGGGATGAACCGGCTTGCTCCCTTTGCAGGAACAAGCCGGTAGATGTCGATACGATTACCAGTTTTCACCGAGCAATTCGAAATAGGCCTGAGGATGTGCACAGGCCGGACACATGGCAGGGGCTTCCTCGCCTTCGTGGAGATATCCGCAATTTCGACACCTCCAGGTCACCTGTTTGTCCCGCTTGAACACCCTGCCTGCCTGAATGTTGGTTGCCAGATCGCGATAGCGTTTTTCATGCTGCTTTTCCGCCACGGACACTTTTTCAAAAACCACCGCAACCGCCTCGAATCCTTCTTCCCGTGCAACCCGGGCGAATTCCGGATACAGCATCGTGTGTTCCTCGTGTTCTCCCTCGGCGGCCGCCAGCAGGTTCTCCAAAGTGGTGCCGATCTTTCCAGCCGGATAGGCAGCCGTAATCTCGAGCATGCCGCCTTCGAGAAAACCGAAGAAACGCTTGGCATGCTCCTTTTCTTGGTCAGCCGTTTCGGCGAAAATGTCCGCGATCTGCACATACCCATCCTTGCGGGCCTGGCTCGCAAAGTACGTATACCGATTCCGGGCCTGGGATTCCCCCGCAAACGCCTTCAGCAAATTCTTTTCCGTCTTGGTGCCTTTGATGCTTGCCACGATATTCCCTCCTTTGATGTGTGATGGTTGTTGGTGGATTCAGGGAGTTCCGAAGAATACCGAAACGCTCGACCATCTATTCGGTCAAATCGCCTCAGCAGGAGGCGTTCCACCAGCCCTTCAAAATGTGAGCCTGTTTCTCCTTCTCGGCAATTTGCTTCAACCTGTAGGCGGCATCCCGCATGATTCCATACATAATGCCGCACCCGACATCCTCGCGTTCCAAATCTCCCTTGTCGGCCAGGGCAATCATGTCCTGAACCAGTTCGAGCGTTTTCTGGATGTTGGCATTGCAGGGTCTCACGATATCGGCTTCCTTCGGATTTCGAAACCTGGTGGTCATTGCAGCGGGTTTTCGATCCGCCCGCGTTTTCTCCCTAGGTATTTCAAAAGCCGTGCCATACATTCATCCGGTGATGCTTTTCGTCAATTGCAGTAGAGAATCAGCCGCTTAGTGCATGTCGAACGGAATGGTCTATGAAAGGTCATCGGATTTTGGTACAATTCCATTCAAGTGTTTCGATCCGCTCTAAACCCCTGGATGCCTTGGGAAGGAAACGAATGTACGATGAGACGAAACGTTCGTTCCATCTAAAAACCGTCTCATGAGACACATGAGACAGCCTTCGGAGCGATACGATCGTGCTTGAGCGAAAAACCTGGGTGAAGGTGGACAGTCATACACGACCCAAGGAGATCAGCAACAGAAGTCATCCACATTTCTTCTGACTCCTGACCCCTGTTTATCGACTTTCGTAGGAATCCATTTCAACAATGAACACCCGTTGGAAAATCTTCATTTTAGCGTTGATGGCGATATCGGTGATGCTGGTGGTGATCGGTGCTGCAACCATCGACCGTTGGCAGACCCCCTTGATCTGTCGCATCGCAGGCATCCTGCTGAATGCGGATGTTCAAGCACGTTCTATCCGAATGAAGTGGAAGCCGGAGACGATCCTACAGGCGGAAAGTCTTCGCATCCTTCTTCGAGACGGAAAACGTTTCGAGATCGAACAGCTCGAAACCCGTCTTACCGGGAATTTCCGGGATGGTTTCCGACCGACACACACCCGCGTCGCGGATGTCGGCATCGTTTGGAATGGGATTTCCGCCGTCTCTACGGCTTCTCCAAGTCTTCCGTCCGGAAAGGACATCGAGGATGCGGTGAAACAAGTTTTTTCGGATCTGCCCCGTTTTGGGATGTGGGAGATCCACCAGGTTCACCTTTCGGGTGTTCTTCCCCCCCATACCATTCAGTTGAAAGAAGCCTATGTCGGACCATCGCTTCCCGATGACATCTTCATCCTTCAACTGTTCGGAACCATCGAAGGCGCCGATTCGACCGTTCCCTTTTCCATCGAAGCCCGCTTGGGCGTGTCGATCCCCTTTCCAATCGATGCGACCATCCGTGCTCAGGGCATCGATCTTCATCGCCTGCCCCTTCCCACCGAAATCCTCTCCGAATGGTCCGGTACATCCGAAATGGAATTGACCCTATCCGGAAACATCGAAGCGCCGATCGGCGTAAACGGCTCCATTCACGGCCGGAACGCCGGCTTTCGCCTGAAAACCACTCGAGGCGAAAAACGCTACGAACTGCCGTCTGCCACAGCCACCGTTTCCGCCGTTCTTCGAATGAACGAGGGCATCCAAACCGCCATCGCACTGAATATGCTGAACACCTCACTGCTCGCCAGGCTTCAGGTGCAGTGGGCACATGGGATTCCCGAAAGGCTCGCGCTTCAGATCGAGACCCCCTGGATGGATGTTCGAACCTATCAGGCCATTTTTCCAGCGCCGCTTCTGCCGCCTTGGATTTCGCACAACATTGTCGATCGGTTTCAAGAAGGAGCGGTCAAAATCGACACATTTGCCCTCGAAGGAACTCCCGAGCAGTGGGCGAACCCTGCTGCCAAGGGCAACGAGCATGTGCTCCGGTTTCGAGCGCGATATACCGGCATCGGTGCACAATTCGATGTTTTGCCGTACCCGGTCTCCGATCTCCAGGCGGACGTCGTTCTCGAAAACGGTGCTCTCAACATTGAAAATGCCTCAGCCAACATTTCAAGATCGACATTGAAACAGGGGAGCTATCGCATTCAGCATCTCTATACGGACAATCCGGAAGATCGGTTGGTGGTCGATGCCGCCATCGACCTGGCCGATCTTGCCGTGTTTCGAAAACAACCCTGGTTTACCGCATCGGTTCCGCCCGTGGTAACCGGCATCAGACAGGTTTCCGGAACAGCAGCCGTTCAAGCATCCGTCGACCATCTCCTGGGGCCCCAACGTCTCAGGCTGCCAAAGGTCGAAGTGACCCTTCGGAAAACCAGCCTGACACACGACGATGTCCCAGAACCTGTCATTATCAGTGAAGCCGACATGACTCTTCTAAATTCCGATCGCTTGCGCGTTGCGGCATCCGGAGGCATCGGGACCTCAGAGATTCGACTCTCCGGGGAGGGTTCCCTGTCTGAAATGACCGGACAGGTCCACATTGTCGGAGATATCGATTCCTCCTGGCTTTCGACATGGATCGATCCGAAAAAGCGATTTATCGAAGCGCTTTCCGGACGCATCCGCTCCAATGTCCATGCCGCACTGTCCCCAGCAGGCGTTCATGCGACGGGGGATCTTCATCTCGAGTCGTGGAACCTTGAAACACCCGATATCCTCCTTCGACCGACCGAAGGATCCCCTGCCATCACCTTCGATGTAGACCTGCGGCCGGACCTTTCCTTCCGGGTGAACCGGTTCGCACTTCAAGCAGGCAAGGATACCCTTTCTGTCGTTTCGGATTGGGCAAGTCCGAAGCAGCTGCCTGAGCGGATTCATGCTCAAACGAAGCGGTTCGATGCCGGACATTTGGGGATTCGTTTCACGGCTTTCGATGTTCCCGTATCCGGGTTGTTCGCGTTCGACGCCGAATTCTCCCCTCTTTCGCAGCCGCCCTACTTCGATCATGCCCAGGGAAGGATCACCATCGAGAACTTGGGCGGGGTCTTGGGCAACCCGTGTCTTCCGGTCGATATTCAGGAACTTTCGGTTCGTTTCGATGGCGAACGTGTCGACATCCATCCCCTTCTGCTCCGGATCGGAGGCGATGCCGTCGACATTTCGGGAATCCTCGAAGGACTGCATCCGCTGAATGGCAATATCTCCATCGATGCACCTCAGCTGAACATCGCCCGGATGGCGGCATCCTGGAAATGCCCGCAGGCGGAGGCATCCGGTATCGGATGGGTTCCAGGGGTTCTTCGGGTCCGGCTGCACGCAGATCGCCTGTTCGGAAAAGCCATGACCTTCGGTCCATTCGATGCCGATTTAGCCATCGGCAGTCAGGGATTGCTTCTCGACGAAGCCCTGCTTCGCACATCCACCGGTTACATGCGATGGAAGGGCGCTCGATCGAACGATCCGGAACACACCGATTTCGTCGGATATCTTCAATTGACGCATCAGGATGTCGCCTCCTTGCCCCGGGAGATCGGATGGGATTCCTCCCGTATTCACGGCTTTCTTACCCTGGATGGGCTAATCCGTCTGAAAGCGACCGATATTCGTTCCTGGAAGACCGGCATCCATGGGTCTGCCTCCGTCCTCCTCGAAAACGGACATATCCTTGGATCCAACCCCTTCCTCACCATTTTCAGCCTGCTCAGCGTTCAGAACCTCATCCGTTTCAAATCCCCGGAATTGATCAAAGACCGCTTTCCCTTCGACCGGATGATCGGCGAAATCACCGCCGATAGCGGCTTGATTTCTTTCAAGGGCTTCCGAATGGACAGCCCGGTGTTCAATGCCGCCGGAACCGGGTCTCTCCAATTGGATTCGCTTCGGCTCGATGCAGACATCGGCGTGCATCCTCTGACGGCCATCGATGAGATCGTATCGAAAATTCCCTATGTCGGTCACGTCCTCACCGGAGACGAGAAGGCCCTGTGGGAATATTCCTTTTCGGCCTCCGGTATTTTTCCGGATATTTCCATTCAATACAGACCCTTCGGCAACGTACCGAACAGTGTCTGGGGCTATCTCAAACGCAGCTTGCAGCTTCCCCAGGCGATTTTTTCCTCCTTGTTCGGCGGCAAACCCGAGGAACAATCTTCGGCATCGGGAAAAACGGAACGCGAGATCCAATACGAGCAGGAAAAAATCTTGTCACCTTTCGGTGTTCATGCTATGGAAAACAGCTGATTTTTCCACTTCGGGTTCTTTTTCCTTTTGACCGTCGAACGAACTTACCGGAGGTATCGCCATGACTCGAGAGAACAGTTCCACCATCACCTTGCTCATCATGATCACCGTTCTGCTGCAGGTTGTTTTTGTATTTGCAGACACCAAGGATGCTCCTCATCGGGCCGTGACGGCTTTTGCCAAATGCTATTTTCAACTCGATCCGCGCATGGGAACACTGGTGTGCGATAAGATTGCAGGTGATGAAGAAAACAACGCCATAGCAACATACCTCCAAGAAGCCGAACGTCATGCACGGGAACGCGGGTTCGAGCCGTCCTTTCTGAAAAAAACCCTGTATGATATCCGCACGGAAACCCTGCAGGCCGATGCTCAAAAAGCCACGGTTCGCATCACTGCGGAAATGAAGCGGGGCATCAATCCGGTTTTCGCCTATGTCGGAAAGATTTTCTTCCTCGGGAACACCTTCCATCTGGATCGAACGGTCGATGTGGTCTTCGAGGGAGGTAAATGGAAAGTCTGCAGCGGCTTTTTCGATGCCGCAGATCTTGGATGAACGCTGTTTGTGTCGTCTTCCATCTATCGGGATATTCAGAAGCGGGCCCGCCAGATCGTTGCGGGCTCGCCCATTCCTTCCTTCTACAGGGTTCATCCCGGTGAATGGGATCATTCCCGGAAGTTTCTGAACAACGACCCTGCTGTCCGCCTGGTTCTGGATTTCGTCGCCCGACAATTGGACAATGATTTCGGTCATGGGTTCATGCATGCCATGAAGGTGGCCGTCGATGCCGGCACGTTGGCGATCATCGAATCCGGAAATCATGCCATTCATCCTTCGGAAATCACAACGATCCTTCGCAATGCCCAGATTGCCGGGCTGCTTCATGATATCAAGCGAAAAGAGCGGCACCACGCCATCGCAGGTTCCCAATACGCCGAACAGGTGATGCAGGCCTTCGGATTCATGCCCGAAGCCATCGAAACCGTAAGCCGGGCGATCCGCAACCACGAGGCGTTTCAAGAACCTGCCATCATCGACACGGTGGAAGGGAGGCTCGTTTCCGACTGCCTCTATGATGCCGACAAGTTCCGCTGGGGACCGGACAATTTTGAAGACACCCTGTGGGACATGCTGGTCCATCTCGATCCGCCCTTTTCCGAATTTCTGCAGCGATATCCTTCCGGAATGGAATTTCTCGCCAGGATCAAAACAACGTTTCGAACGGAAACCGGTAGACGTTTCGGACCGGAATTCATCGACATCGGTTTGGCCATTGGAGAAGTCATCTTTCAGATGCTCGAGCGGGAGTATGTTTGAACGGAAGAAGAACCCCCTGTGTCAGGATAGTTGGCAGTAGGCAGTGTTTTTCGGCCCAACCCAGGGAGGTGGCGAGAACCAGTCGTCATGAAAATGGATGTGGAGTTTTTTGGATTGGTTTGACCTGGTAGGATGAAATCCATTTCAAGGTGGTAAATATGCAGGATTTTGTTCAAGACAGGCTGGATAAGTTGGAATGGATGCTTGCTGGAACAAATCCGCTTTCTGAAAACGAAACGGATGAGCATATCCCTCCATACGGTGATCTCACGGAATTCAACAGCTATCGGTTGATCTTGGATTCTGTGGGGGCGGAAACCCTGAAAGAAATTGGCCGGCAAGTCAATAACCTCCTCGAAACATCGGTAGCCATTTACGAAGCCAACGGGGATTATGCCTTGGGGATGTTTTCATCCGGATGGTGCCGGATGATGGATGCAGCTTCCCGTAAACTTTGTAAAACCGATGATCACCGGAAAGCTTTGACTTGCGGCAAATGGCTGTGCCATGAAAACCGCTGGAATGACTCTGCAAAACGGGCCATCGAGACTGGAAACAGTACCGACATCGAATGTGTCGGGGGTATTCATTTATATGCCGAGCCGATTTATGCCGGTAAAAGCGTCGTTGGCGCCATCAATATCGGTTATGGCGACCCACCGAAAGATCCCGCTCAACTGAAAGCTTTGGCCGATGCATTCGGTGTCGATCCTGAGAAGCTGAAAGCCATTGCCGAAAGCTATCCATCTCGTCCCAAATTCATAGTGGATGCAGCGAAAAAGCTTCTGCGGTCCTTTGCAAAACTGATTGGTGAAATTGTTGAAAAATCAGAGGTCCAGCGGAAACAACAAGAGATTCAAGAGCGGCAAGCGCATCTCAATCATGTGCTGAAAGCGATCCGTACCGTCAATCGGCTCATTGTCAGGGAAAACGACCCCTCCCGCATGATCCAGAAGACCTGCGAAGAGCTCAGCGGGAAGATGGGCTATCACAACGCATGGATCGCCCTGCTGGGCGGTGAGGCGGCCCGGGGGCTGGGGCTGCAGACGGAGAGGCCTGTGGCTGCGATCGCGTCCGCGGGCTTCGACGGCGGTTTCGAGATTCTGCGCGAACGCCTTGAGCGCGGGGAATTCCCGGATTGCATGGCCCGCGCATTGGAAAGCGAGGACGCGCTTTTGGTGAGCAACCCGGCCGCAGACTGTCCCGACTGCCCCCTGCAAGGCGAATACGTTGGATGTGTCGGGCTGACGCGGCGCCTGAATGTCGATGGCGTGACCTACGGCATTCTGACGGTCTCCGTCCCCGCCGCCTACGCCCGGGACGACGAAGAGCAGGGCCTCTTCAACGAGGTGGCCGGAGATCTGGCCTTCGCCCTGCACAAGATCGTCATGATCCGTAAACTGGAGGAGGACCGCCGGCACCTGTGCCTCGTCATCGAAGGCTCGGGCATGGGAACCTGGGAATGGAACATCCAGACCAATGAAACCCGCTTTAACGAACAATGGGCGGCCATGCTCGGATACACTATCAAAGAACTGACGCCCTACGACTATACGACCTGGGAACGCCTGGTCCATCCGCAAGACCTTGAAAAGGCGCGCCTGGCTCTGGCGGATTGCATTGCGGGCCGAACGGCCGACTACAAATGCGAGTTCCGCATGAAGCACAAAGACGGCGGCTGGATCTGGATTCTCGGCCGGGGGCGCATCATGACCCGCGACGACTCGGGCAGGGCCCTGTCCATGTTCGGCATGCATACCGACATCACGGAAATCAAACAAACTGCGGAAACGCTGAAACGGCAGCACACCATGCTGGCCCGCACGGAAGCTATCGCTCATGTGGGCAGTTGGGAATGGGATATCGCCGGGGATCGCGTGCGCTGGTCCGACGAGCTGTTCCGGATCTTCGGGCGCGATCCTGACAGCGAGGCTCCGCCTTTCGCCCAACAATCGGAACTCTTTTTTCCAGAGGATATGGAGCGCCTCAGGGAGGCGGTTGAACGCTGCGTGTCCCAGGGGACGCCTTATGAACTCGAGCTCAGGGCCATTCGATCCGACGGCGACATCCGGAACTGCGTCGCGCGGGGGCAGCCGGAAACCGATCCAACCGGCCGGATCGTCAGGCTCGTTGGCTCTTTGCAGGACATCACCGAGCGCAAGCAGGCGGAAGAAGCACTGCGGGAACGTGTAAAAGAATTGAATTGCCTGCAGGCGCTTTCAAGGTTGCTTGAAAAAGAAGACAGCTTGGAGCGCATATTTCAGCAATGGGTCGATCTTATGCCGGCCAGTTGGTATTACCCCGAAGTCGCTTGCGCCCGCATCGTTTATGAAGGACGACCATATCAATCAGGGAATTTCCGTGAAACCGCCTGGAGGCAGTCCGCAGATCTCAAGGTAAGAGGCAAGGCCGTAGGTACTATAGAGTTGGGGTACCTCGAAGAGCGACCGCTCAGAAATGAGGGTCCGTTCTTGACGGAGGAAAGAAATCTGATGGATATGATCGGGGAAAGACTGGGAAGGGTTATCGAACGGAAACAGATGGAGGAGGCGCTGCGCGAGAGCGAGATTTATCAGCGCAAGATTCTCCAAACCACCGCAGACGGCTTCTGGGTGCTTGACACAAAGGGACGTGTCGTCGACGTCAACGACGCTTATTGCGATATGATCGGCTACGGTCGCGACGAACTGCTTGGCATGGGTATCGGTGAACTGGACGCCGTGGAAAAACCCGAAGAAACGCGCGAACGCATCAGACGCATTATCGCGAACGGCTCCGAAACTTTCGAGACGAAACACCGGCGCAAGGACGGCAGCGTCTTTCCCGTCGAAGTCTCGGTCACTTACTTGGCGGAACGCGGAGGACAGTTCGTTTGCTTTGGCCGCGACCTGACAGAACGTAAACAACGTGAAGAGCGTCTCGGTTTGCTGGGTCGGATGCTCGACGCGGCTCCTGCAGCCATCAGCATCCACGACACCGAAGGACGCTTTGTCTATGCCAACGCCGAGAACGTCGCGCTGCATGGCTACGACAGCATGGACGAATTCCTGAAGGTCAACCTCCACCAACTCGATGTGCCCGAGAGCGAAGCCCTGCTGGCCGAACGCTTTCGAAAGATTGCGGAGGAGGGCGAACTCCGCTTCGAGGTCGCCCATTACCGGAAAGACGGCTCGACGTTTCCCCTCGAAGTGCTGGCCAAACAAATCGAATGGGAAGGCCGGCCCGCCGTTCTGAGCATCGCCACCGATATCACCGAGCGCAAGCGTATGGAGGAGGCTCTTCGGGAGAATGAAAAACTCCTCAATATTGCAGGCCAAATGGCCAAAATCGGCGGATGGGAATTGTATCCTGAAACCATGGAAGTTAGATGGACGGATGAAACATACCGGATACATGAGGTGCCTAAACACATCAAACCACCTCTCGAAGACGCCATCAATTTCTATCACCCTGAAGATCAGCCCATTTTGAAAAAAGCAATACAGCAGGCGTTTGACCACGGAATTCCTTACGATCTGGAATTAAGGTTCATTACCGCAAATGGCAGAAACCTTTATGTCCGAACAAAATGCAACCCGGTTCTGCGTAATGGTAACGTGATCAAATTGCAGGGGTTATTTCAGGACATCACCGAGCGAAAGCAGGCTGAAGAGGAAAGAGAAAAACTCCAGTCTCAGTTGATGCAGGCCCAAAAGATGGAGGCCGTAGGCCGCTTGGCCGGAGGCGTGGCCCACGATTTCAACAACATGCTGGGCATCATTATCGGACATGCGGATATGATTCTGGAAGAGATGGGTCCGGAGCAGCCATTTTATGCCGATCTTTTGGAAATCAAAAAAGCCGCTGCGCGCTCCGCAGACTTGACCCGGCAACTGCTGGCGTTCGCCCGCAAACAGACCGTAGCCCCCAAGGTGATCGATCTCAACAAGACCGTGGAAGGCATGCTCAAAATGCTGCAACGGCTGATCGGTGAAGATATCGATATGGAATGGATTCCGGGCGAGAATGCGTGGCCGGTGAAGATCGACCCCGGCCAGATCGATCAGATCCTGGTCAACCTATGCGTCAACGCCCGGGACGCCATTGCCGACGTCGGCAAAGTCACCATCGAAACCGGCAACATTGTTTTTGATGAGGACTACTGCAAGGTTCATAATGGTTTTGTGCCCGGAGAATATACAATGCTGGCCGTGAGCGACAACGGTTGCGGGATGGATTCCGTAACGCTTTCGCATGCGTTCGAGCCCTTTTTTACGACCAAGGAACCGGGCAAAGGCACCGGCCTGGGCTTGGCCACGGTCTACGGCGTGGTCAAGCAGAACGATGGTTTCATCAATGTTTACAGCGAGCCGGGCCAGGGCACAACTTTCAAAATCTATCTGCCGCGTTACAAGGCCAAGGCGGCCCCGCTGTCGGAAAAGGGATCGGACATTTCAAGCGGCCGCGGCCATGAGACCATTTTGCTGGTGGAAGACGAGCCGGCGATCCTGAGAATGGCCACCATGATGCTCGGGCGGGAGGGATACACCGTGCTGGGAGCCGGCACACCGGGTGAGGCCGTCCGTCTGGCGACGGAACATCCTGGTGATATCCACCTGCTCATCACCGACGTGGTGATGCCCGAAATGAACGGTCGTGACCTGGCGAAAAATATCTTGTCCCTTTATCCCGGTCTGAAGTGCCTTTTCATGTCGGGTTATACGGCAAACGTGATCGCCCACCATGGGATCCTGGATGAGGGGGTGCAATTCATTCAGAAACCCTTTTCAAAGCAGGCCCTGACTGCCAAGGTGCGAGAGCTGCTGGACGAAGCGAAATAGGCCTCTCAACAATGATTATCCGCTGCTAAAACTTTCGAGGAAAAATACGCCTCTTTAAGAACGTTTAGAAAATAGGACATGTTGATATAGCACCTGAATGGAAACCCTTATTCGGAACGGCGTTTCACCTGCCTTCCGCCTCAGGTCAGACAAAAAGCGGGATTATTGTTCAGGCACTATATAAGAACAACGGCCGAACATGTGCCCGGAAGGAGCGCTCACGGAAGCCGAGTGTTGTTTTGGAAACTGATTTTGTGACACTTCTTTCTCTACAAACCCCAAGATTCATCGGCTGACCCCTTCGTCCCTCACAGCGCCGAAAACTATCGGCAAATTCCGGGGAGATACCATGAAGAAAGAGGCAAAGTCGGACGCGGCACGCGAAGCGCACAACAAGAAGCAGAAGCCTGCGGCGGTGGTCGGTATCGGCGCGTCCGCCGGCGGACTGGAGGCCATCGAGGCGTTTTTCAGGGCTATGCCGGTCGATAGCGGCATGGCCTTTGTCGTCGTGCAGCATCTGTCGCCCGACTACAAGAGCCTGATGGTGGAGTTGCTTTCTCGCAAGACCGACATCCCGGTGCATCGCGCCGAGGACGGCATGGAGGTCGAGGCCAACCACATCTACCTGATACCGCCCAAGAAAAACATGACCATCTTTCATGGCAAACTGCTGCTCGAGGACCAGAGCCAGCGCGAAGGTATCCAACTGCCCGTTGACATCTTTCTCCGCTCTCTGGCCGAGGATCAGGGCGAACATGCCGTGGCCGTCATCCTGTCGGGAACGGGCAGCGACGGCACGCGCGGCGTACGGGCTGTCAAGGAGTGGGGCGGGCTGGTCATCACGCAGAACGAGGCAAGCGCCAAGTTTGACGGGATGCCGCGGGCGGCGGCCTCGACGGGCCTGGCAGACTTCGTTCTGCCGCCCGAGGAGATGCCGTCACAGCTGCTGGCCTGCCTGCGCCACCCCTACGCCACGCGCCAGGAGCGCCGGCAACCGGCCCTGGAAAACGAAACGGGCATGACGCGGCTTTTCTCGCTATTGCGAGCCAAGACGAAGGTAGACTTCACCTACTACAAGCCCAGCACCATCACGCGCCGTGTCGAGCGTCGCATCGCGGTGACACAGTCGGAGAACCTCGAGGCATACGTTCGCTACGCCGAGCAGAACTCGGCGGAGGTCGCGGCGCTGTACCGCGAATTGCTGATCGGCGTGACCAGTTTTTTTCGCGATCCGGAGGTCATGTCGATCCTTGGCGAACGCGTGCTGCCGGATCTGTTCAAGAAGACCGCCGAGCGCGAGATGCGCCTGTGGGTGGCGGGCTGTTCAACGGGCGAGGAGGCCTATACGCTGGCCATCCTGTGTCGCGAGACGATGGAGGCTCTGGGTTTGGCGCGCGACATCAAGATATTCGCCACCGACATCGACCGCGACGCCATCGCCACGGCGGGCGCGGGCGTGTATCCCGAGAGCATCGCTGCCGATCTGGGCCCTGCGCTGCTGACCAAGTATTTCTATCGTCGCGGCGATCAGTACCAGGTGGCGCGGACCCTGCGCGAGATGGTGGTCTTCGCACAGCACAACCTCGTCAAGGACCCGCCTTTCACGCGCATCGACATGGTCAGCTGTCGCAATCTGCTGATCTATCTGCAAAACAATCTCCAGCAGCGCGCCCTGCAGATGTTCGCCTTCTCGTTGCGTCCAGGCGGCATACTGCTGCTGGGCACAAGCGAGGCCCTGGGTGAGATGGAGGTTTTTTTCGAGGCGGTGGACCGCAAGGCGCGCATCTACCGTTCCCTGGGCAAGGCGGCAGGCCGATTCGCCGAGGACGCACAGCCGGCCTTAGCGCCCGGGGAACGGCCGTTGCCGCCGGCGGCGAGGGAGTTCGTCAGGCCGCGTTATTCCGGCCCGCGAGAGAGCGATCGCTTGATCACGCGCCTGCTCGATGCGCTGGCCGAATCCTACGCGCCGCTGACCGTCGTGGTCAACGAGCAGCTCGAAATTCTGCACACCCTGGGCGATCCCTCCGGCATTCTTAAAATGCCGTCCGGTCGAGCGGTGTATGACATCTCGAAGATGGTAAACCGCGAACTGGGCATTCCGCTGACCACGGGCATTCAGAAAGTGCTGCGTACCGGCGAGGAACTTCGATACACCAATGTTCGTCTGCACGAAGGGGATACGACGCGTAGGGTGCACCTGCGCATGCAACTGTTGCCGGGACGCAAAAGCGAGGAGGCGCTGGTCGTGGTCTTCTTCGAGAGAATCGAGGATGTCCGCACCGAGGCCGATGACACCCCGGCCGAGTACGACCTGAGCGAGGAGACGGACCAGCGCCTGCAAGACCTCGAGCAGGAATTGCAGTTCACGCGCGAAAACCTCCAGGCCACCATCGAGGAACTCGAAACCTCGAACGAGGAACTCCAGGCCACCAACGAGGAACTGCTGGCCAGCAACGAAGAACTCCAGAGCACCAACGAGGAGCTCCAGAGTGCCAACGAGGAGCTCTATACGGTCAACGCCGAGTATCAGAAAAAGATCATCGAGGTAACCGAGGCGCACAACGATATCGAAAACCTGCTGTCGAGTTCGCGCATCGGCACGCTGATCCTCGACGAGGATATGTACATCCGCCGCTATTCGACCCGGGCCGCAGAGGTCTTCAATCTGGTGGACAGCGACATCGGGCGGCCCCTGACGCATTTGTCGCATCGGCTGGGGGATTTCGACGCGGTGGGTCTGGCCCGAGAAGCCCTGCGGACCGAGGTCCCGCTCGAATGCGAGGTCAAGGCCGAAGACGGACTGTGGTATCTGGTGCGCGCGCTGCCCTATCGCATCGGACCGCAAACCGTGGCCGGCGTGGTCATCACCTTGATCGACATCACGCTCCTGCGCGAAACGCGCTGGGAACTTGAACGCTCTCGGCAGGCTGCAGCCGACATTCTCGAGCACACGCCGTCCGGCTTTTTCGTCTATGACGTGACCGAACAAGGCGAGCTGCGCTTGAGCGGGGGGAACCCCGCTGCCGCGAAGATCACCGGGGTGGACATCGAAGCGAACCTGGGCAAGCGCTTCGACCAGCTCTGGCCTGGCGAACAAGGTGCGCACATCCGCGAGCGCTTCCTGGAAGCCTACCGCACCGGCAAGGCGGTTTATGAACCCGAGGTTTCCTATGGCGACGAACGACTTCAGGGCGTCTTTCACATCCACGCCTTCCGGCTTCCCGGAGAACGGCTCGCCGTTGGCTTCCAGGATATCACCGAACGCAAGCGGGCCGAGGAGGCGCTCAAGCAGAGCGAAGAGATCTTCCGCTCGATGATCGAGCACGCCCTGGACATCATCACCGTGCTCGACGGCGACGGCACGATCCGCTACGAAAGCCCCTCGGTCGAGCGGGTCCTCGGCTACCAGCCGCGGGAGCTGCAAGGCCAGCCGCTCGCGCCCTTCGTGCACCCGGAAGACCGCGGCGCCATCGAGGAGCTGTTCGCGGGCCGCTCCTCCCCGCGCGCCTTCGAATTCCGCTTCCGCCACAAGGACGGCTCCTGGCGCACCCTCGAGGCCGTCGGGCAGAACCTTACCGGCCAGCCGCCGCTCTCGGGCGTAATCATCAACTCCCGCGACGTCACCGCGCGCAAACGGAGCGAGGAGCAGCTCCGCCACGCCAACGAAACCCTGCGCGCCGTGATCGGGACCTCGCCGGTGGCCATCTACACCCTCGACGAACGGGGCTGCGTCGAAAGCTGGAACGCGGCCGCCCGGCGCATTTTCGGTTGGACCGAGGAAGAGGTCCTCGGCAAGCCCCTCCCCACCGTCCCCGGCCCGGAGCGGGAGACTTTCCGCGACAACGTCGGGCGCGTCCTGGCGGGCGAGAATTTCCAAGGCCTCGAAGTGAAGCGTGTCCGCAAGGACGGCACGCCCGTGGAGGTGGCCATCTGGACCACCCTGCTCGATGACGGCGCCGGCCGCAGCCGCATCATGGCCGTGGTGGCCGACGTCACCGAACGCAAGCGTCTGGAGGAGCAGCTCCGGCAGTCGCAGCGCATCGAGGCCGTGGGGCGGCTGGCCGGCGGCGTGGCGCACGACTTCAACAACCTGCTCACCATCATCAGCGGCTACAGCGACATCCTGCTGGCCTCGGCCGAGGTGGACGGCCCGCAGCGGCGCAACGTCGAGGAGATCCGCAACGCCGCCGCCCGCGCCGCCGCTCTCACCAGCCAGTTGCTGGCCTTCAGCCGGCGGCAGGTCTTGCAGCCCAAGGTCATCGGTCTGAACGAGGTCGTCTCGGACCTCAACAAGATGCTGCGCCGGCTCATCCGCGAGGATATCGAGCTGCGGACCGAACTCGACCCGCTCCTCGGGGCGGTCAAGGCCGACCCCGGACAAATCGGCCAGGTGCTGCTCAACCTGGTGGTCAACGCCCGCGAGGCCATGCCCTCCGGCGGCGTGCTCACCATCCGCACCGCCAACGCCGACTTCCCCGAGGACTACGTGGGACCGGAAGGCTCCATCGCGGCGGGCGCGTATGTCTCCCTGACGGTCAGCGACACCGGACACGGCATGGACGCCGCCGTGCGGGAGCACGTTTTCGAACCGTTCTTCACCACCAAGCCGCACGGCAAGGGCACCGGGCTCGGCCTCTCCACCGTCCACGGCATCGTCAAGCAGAGCGGCGGAGAAATCTGGGTGGACAGCGAACCCGGGCGCGGCACGTCGTTCCGGATCTTCCTGCCGCGCCTGGACCAGCCGCTCGATACGCACGCGCCGCCACCCCTTCCCCCGCCCCTCCGCCAGGGCGCCGAGACCGTGCTGGTGGCCGAAGACGAACAGACCCTGCGGCAGTTGGTGTGCGATATCCTCTCCGCGCGCGGATACCGCGTCCTCGGAGCGCGCAACGGCGCCGAGGCGCTCGATCTTGCCGGGCGCTTCAAGGGCCGCATCCACCTGCTTCTCACCGACCTGGTGATGCCCCGGCTCGGCGGCCGGGAACTGGCCGGCCGGCTTGCCGCCGAACGTCCCGGCATCAAGATCGTTTTCATGTCCGGCTACACCGATGAGGCCAACTCCGTCCCGGGAACCCCTGGCCGCTTCCTGCAAAAGCCTTTTACCGCCGAGATGCTGCTGCGCCAGATCCGCCAGGCCCTCGACGAGTAGCGGCGCCATCCGACCGCCGCGCCGGCGGGGCGTGTTCGCAAGCGCGGAAGCCGGGCGGACGCCGCCGCACTCCGCCCATTGCTAAAGTGGAGATTCATGCCTCTTACCCGCAGACATCTGCTCGCCTCCACGCTGCCGGCCGTCTTCGCTGCCGGCGCCGAACGCGGTTTCGCCGCCCGTCTCCTGCCCGCACCGCTCGACGGCGGATTCGCCATGGAAGGCTACTGGGTCTGGTGCGGCTCGGCGATTCGCGGCCCGGAAGGCCGCTATCACCTGTTCGCCTCGCGCTGGCCGCGCGCGCTCCCGCTGGCCACGCACTGGCTCACCAATTCCGAAGTGGTGCGCGCCGAATCGCCGAAACCCGAAGGCCCCTACCGCTTCGCGGAAGTGGTCCTGCCGGCGCGCGGGGAGAACTTCTGGGACGGCCGCTCGACCCACAACCCGACCATTCACCATTGGCGCGGGTTGTATCTGCTCTTTTACACCGGAAGCACCTACCGCGGCCAAACCCCCGCTCCCGGGCGCTTCGCCAGCGAGGAGTTGCGGCTGGAAGCCCGCGCCAACCAGCTCGTGGGCGTGGCCGTGGCGAAGTCCCTCCGGGGCCCCTGGCAGCGCCTGGACAAGCCGCTGATCGAGCCTCGTCCCGGCCAGTGGGACGGCTTCATGACCAACAACCCCGCGCCCTGCGTGCACGGCGACGGGAGCGTGCTGCTCATCTACAAATCGGCCCGGGACCCGCAAGGCCTGCTCCATCTCGGCGCCGCCCGCGCGCCGCGCTGGGACGGACCCTACCGCCGCCTCAAGGACTCGCCGCTGTTCGACTTCAGCGCCACCGGCGATCACGTCGAGG
>Ga0101944_10001859_pt1 | contig 38823 bp, 35 predicted proteins | sample DewCreD2012metaG_FD_75245 | JGI IMG/M metagenome (GOLD analysis project Ga0101944, IMG submission 75245) | Hot spring sediment bacterial and archeal communities from British Columbia, Canada, to study Microbial Dark Matter (Phase II) - Dewar... ... | reverse complement strand
CCCGTGCGGGCGGGCGTTGCTTTCCGCCGGGCTGGGAAGCCCGGCTCCACGTCAGCCAAGGATTGCCGACGCTACCACCGCACACATATGAAACGGACTTGCAAGAAAGTGAGATGCGCCCCGGCGCGGTGGGGTGGCGGGGCGGCGGCGCTCCCCGGTTGGTCAAGCCCAACTGCGGCAATCGTTTGCCGGTCGGGCCCGGAACCCCGGTCCTTTTCACGGAGGCTCGTTGACAAGCGGGTGTGCCGGCTTACACTACCCGCCCCTGACCGGAGGGAGCCGCATACAACCATGCGCTCCAAGGTTTTTGGAAGGAAGTGACACTGGATGACCGAGATCAAACTCAAGAAAGGCGAACCGATTGAGAAGGCGTTGCGCCGGCTGAAGAAGCGGCTGGATCGCGAGGGCACGCTGCGCGTGGTCCGCGCCAAGCGGACCTACGAAAAGCCGAGCGAAAAACGCCGCCGCAAGGAAAAGGTAGCCCGTTTCTCCGCCATGCTGGCCCGCCGTTACGCCGACCTCTGATTGGGTGGGTGAATTTGCCGCCGGGCGCCGTCTTCCGACAGCGCCCGGCGTTTTTGTTTCCCCTTCCGGGTTTTGCGTTTTCCGCGGCCGCCGGCTCGTGTAATCCTCCCGGCCCATGTATTCGCTCTCGACCTGCTGGAACTCCCACCGGCACACGGATGGGCGCGCGATGCTGCGCGAGGCGCGCGAGCTGGGTTTTGACCACGTCGAACTCAGCCACGGCACGCGCATCAGCCTGGTGCCCGGCATACTCGAGGCGGTGGACGCGGGCGAGATCCGGGTTTCCTCGGTCCACAATTTCTGTCCGCTGCCGATGGGGGTGAACAATTCCGCGCCGAACCTCTACAAGTTCTCCGCCGAGCACGATCGCGAACGCGAGCTGGCGCTGCGTTACACGCTCAAGACCCTCGACTTTGCGCAGCGGGTGAAGGCTTCGCTCGTGGTGCTGCACCTCGGCTGCATCGAGATGAAGGATTACACCGACAAGCTGCTCGACCTGGTGGCCGCCGGGCAGAACGACACGCCCAGATACCAGCGGCTGTGCGCGGAGGCGGACGAGAAGCGCGAGGCGAAAAAGGGGCCGTTCGTCGAGCGCGCCCACGAACTGCTGCGCCGGCTCGTGCCGGAGGCGGAACGGCGCGGCCTGCGGCTGGGCATCGAGAACCGCGAGGCGCTGGAGGAGATTCCGCTGGACAGCGATTTCCGGTTCCTGTTCGCGGAGTTTCCCAGCGCGGCGGTCACCTACTGGCACGACACCGGCCACGCGCAAATCAAGGAAAACCTCGGCTTCATCGGCCACGTCATGCAGGTGGAGTCCTTGCAGGGCCGGCTGGCGGGCTTTCATTTGCACGACGTGCAACCGCCGGGGCGCGACCATTGCGCGCCGGGCACGGGCTGCATTGACTTTGCCGCCCTGAAGCCGTTCGTGCGGCCGGAGCACATCAAAGTCTTCGAACTCAGCCCGCGCCTGCCGGTCGAGGAGGTCCGCGCCGGGGTGGCGCATCTGAGGCAGCTCTGGGGCGAATAGCCCAAGGCCGGGTTCGACAAACCGCCGTCCGTTCATACACTCGCCGCGTGCCCGAACCCAGCCTGTTGCTGCTGATTCCCGCCTACAACGAGGAGGCCCGGATTGAACCGGTCCTGCGCGAGGTGGCGGGCTATTTCCAGGCGCAGTATCCCGCCCCGGCGCGCATTCTGGTGGTGCTGAACGGCTGTCGCGACAACACCCTCGGCGTCGTGCAACGGGTGGCGAAGGAGTTCCCCCTGATCGAATGGCAGGACCATCCCGCGCCGATCGGCAAGGGCGGCGCCTTGATCGAGGGGCTGAAGGTGGCGCGCGACGCGGAATTGATCGGCTACGTGGACGCCGACGGAGCGACGCCGCCGCGCGCGTTCCATGCCCTGGCGCGCATGACGGATCGCGCGGACATGGTCATTGGTTCGCGCTGGCTGCCGGGGGCGACGCTGCACCGCGCCCAGACGCCGTTGCGCCGCTTCACCAGCCGGTGTTTCCACCTGATTGTCGAAAGCCTGTTCTGGATGCACATCAAGGACACCCAATGCCCCGCAAAAGTGATGCGGCGGCGGGTGGTGGAAACGATCCTGCCCCATCTCCAAATCGCGGACCTGGCGTTCGATGTGAACCTCATCGTCTCGGCACATCGCGCGGGGTTCAAGGTGCTGGAAGTGCCGACGGAATGGACGGACATCGGCGGCTCGAAGGTGACGGCCTCGCTGTTTCGCTCCTCGCTGACGATGTTTCTTTCGACCGTTCGGCTGCGGCTGATGTATTCGCCGTTCCGCCGCTGCCTGGGCTGGTTCAGCCCGGCGGAGAGGTGGCTCTACGACAAGCTGCGCGCGCCCCACCGGCCCAGCGACGAAGCCTCCGCCCCGCGCAACTGACACGTTCCCGCCCCGCGCCCTACACCGCGCCCGCCGCGCCCGCCGCCACGGCGGGTTGCGCCGGTGCCTGGCCCAGGAGGCGGGTGACATTGGCCGCGAGATGGCCGGCGGTCAGGCCGTATTTTGCGCGGAGATGCTCCACGGTGGTGGCGTGCTCGATAAACTGGTCCGGCCAGCCCAGCCGATAAACGGGCGTGGTGATGCCCCGGTCAGCGAACAGCTCCAGCACCGCCGAACCGTAACCGCCCATCAACACATGGTCCTCGAGCGTGGCCACCACGTCCGCCGCCCGCCCGAAAAACTCGTGCGTGCCGGCGTCCAGCGGTTTGAAGAAGCGCGGGTTAATGACCGCCACGTCGCAGCCCTGCGCCGTCAGTTGCTCCGCTGCCTGGCGGGCCACCGGCTGCAGGTTGCCCAGCGCGAACAGGGCCACTTTGCGGCCGCCGTGGTTGGCGAAGTGCCGAATGACCTCGGCTTTGCCGATCTCGAGCAGGGCGGGCTGTTCCTTGAGCGGGACGCCCTCGGCATTGCCGCGCGGGTAGCGGATGGCGACGGGATGCGGCTGGAGCGACGCGGTGAACATCATGTCCTGGAGTTCATCCTCGTCCTTCGGCGCCATGCCGATGAGGTTGGGCAGGCAGCGGAGGTAGGCGATGTCGAACAGGCCGTGATGCGTGGGGCCGTCATTGGCGGACAGGCCCGCGCGGTCCATGCAAAATGTCACCGGCAGGTCCTGCAAACAGACATCGTGATGGATGCAGTCGTAGGCGCGCTGGAGGAAGGTGGAATAGATCGCGCAGACCGGATGGAAACCCATCGTGGCCATACCGGCGGCGAAGATGACGGCGTGTTCCTCGGCGATGCCCACGTCGTAATAGCGGTCGGGCAACGCGGCTTCGAGGTGCTTGAGGCCGGTGCCGGTGGGCATGGCGGCGGTGATGCCGACCAGCGTGCTGTTCTGGCGGCAGAGTTTGACGAGGGTCTGACCCATGACATCCTGCCACATCGGCGGCGAACCGGGCTTGGCGGACGGGGTGGTGCCGGTGCGCACATCGTAAGGCCCGAGGCCGTGGAATTTCTCGGGATGTTTCTGCGCCGCCGCGAAGCCCCGGCCCTTCTGGGTGAGCACATGAATGACGATCGGCTCGCGGCAGGTTTTGGCGAATTCGAGCGTGTTGATCAGCAGCGGGAGGTCGTGCCCGTCAATCGGCCCGAGGTAGCGCAGCCCCATTTCCTCGAACAGGATGCTGCTGCCGTAGCCGCCGCGCCCGTCGGTGCCCGGCCCGGCGGGGGCCTGTTCGAGGGAGATGCCGGCCATCGCGCCCTTCACGAATTCCTCCGCCTTGTGGCCCAGCTTGAGGGCGACTTCGCCCTTGGGCATGCGGCGCAGCCAGTTGGCGAAGTCGTGCGCGAGCTTGTTGTAACGCGGGTTGGTGGTGAGCTTGCCGAGGTAGGTGGCGATGGCCCCGACGTTCTTGGCGATGCTCCACTCGTTGTCGTTGAGGATGCCGATGAAGCGGCGGGTGGTGTGGGCGATGTTGTTGAGCGCCTCGAAGGAAATCCCGTTCGTCAGCGCCGCGTCGCCGAAGATGCAGACCACGTGCTCGTCTGAACCCCGCTTGTCGCGGGCGGCGCACATGCCCAGCGCGGCGGACAACGCCGTGCCCGCGTGGCCCGCGCCGTAGCAGTCGTGCTCGCTTTCGGAGCGCAGCGCAAAGCCGTTCAGCCCGTCGGTCTGGCGGATGGTGTGGAAGCGGTCCTTGCGGCCGGTCAGCAGCTTGTGGACATAGACCTGATGGCTCACGTCCCAGACGAACTTGTCCCGGGGGGTCGAAAAGCAGTGGTGCAAGGCGAGCGTCAACTCGACCACGCCGAGGTTCGGGCCGACATGGCCGCCACTTTTGGCAAGCACGGTGATGAGTTCATGCCGGATTTCCTCCGCCAATTGCTGGAGTTGGGGCGTCGTGAGTTTCTTCACGTGCGTCGGGTGGTCCACCATGTCGAGGTAACGATTCATTGTTCTGGGGAAAGCAGTGGTGCTGTCGGGCGGCGAGGTCGGGGATCGGCCTGCGGACAACGGCTGGCCCGGGTTAATCCTTGAGGGACTCCCCCTCTTCCACCACCAGGGGCTTGAGCGCAAGCGTGCCGGCGGCGGTTTTTTCCAGTTGTTGCAGCTTCAGTTCGGCGTCGGTCAGCTTCTGCTGGCAGGCGCGGGCGAGTTGGATGCCTTCCTCGTAGCGGGCCAGCAGTTGTTCGAGAGGCAGCTCGCCGGATTCCATCGTGGCCACGACGGATTCGAGCCGCTCGAGCGCGGCTTCAAACGACAGATTTTCAGGCCGGGCTGCCTCGGCAGCCTTGGCAGGCTTGGACATGCGCGGAGACTACGCCATCCCCCGGCGGGCGTCCAGAAGGGCCTCAGCCACGCAGCGCCTGGATCTGCGCCACCGCCTCGGACAGGCCGCGTTGCGCGGCGGGGGACAGTTCCTCCCCGAAACCCAGTTCTGCGGCGGGAATGGTCAGCCACCAGGCGGCGGGGGCGTGCCCAAACACCTCGCGGGCCAAAGCGAGCATGGTGCGCGGGTCGGCGGCGTGCGCCATGAGTTGCGTGGTCTCGCCCGGAACGAGCGGACGCAGTTGCACCTCACGGGGCGCGTCCACGGCGGCATCCACGAAGACCACGCGTTCGGCGCGGGCAATCGGGTCGGCGTGCTCGGGGGAAAGCTGCTGGCAGGTCAAGGTGGCCACGCCGGGCAGGTTCAACGCCGCCACCGCCTCGGCCACGCGCGGCCCGACCCCGTCGTCACGGCGCAGCGTGTTGCCGTAGCCGATGACGAGGAACGAGGGCTTCCGCCCGCAGCGGCTCTCTTCCATGCCTGGTTCGCGGTGACTCATCGCCTCTGGCAATCTGCCCGGTGAAGCGGACTGAAGTCCGCGCTCCATCACCCGCGCACCACTTCGCTCACCACGCGGCCATCCGCTGCGATCAACTGCACTTGCATGGGCATCTGACCGACGGCGTGGGTGGAGCAGCTCAGGCACGGGTCATAGCAGCGGATGCCGTGCTCGACGCGGTTGAGCAACGGCTCGGGAATCGCTCCGTTGGCACCCTTGATGTAGTGGCGCGCGATCTGGGCGACGGTCTGGTTCATCGCCAGGTTGTTCTGGCCGGTGGCCACGATGAGATTCACCTTCTTCAACAAGCCGTTGCGGTCCACGGTGTAGTCATGGAACAACGTGCCACGCGGCGCCTCACTGGCACCCACGCCGCGCAGGCTGTTGATGCCGGCGTCGGCGCGCAGGTAATCGTCCAGAATCTCGGGGTCATCCATGTAGCGTTCGACGTATTCGAGGCTGGCGAGGATTTCGATGAGGCGGGCGTAGTGATACAGGAACGAGGCCGTGACGGCGCCGCGCCCGAGTTTTTTGAACTTCTTCAGTTCCGCGTCGGCCTTCGGCACGCCCATCTGCTCGCAGACGTTCAAGCGGGCGAGCGGCCCGACGCGGTAGATGCCCTCCGGGAAGCCCAGCGGCAGGTAATAGGGTGACTTGAGGTAGGAACTGGCCTGCACGGATTCGCCGATGACCTCATAATACTTCTGCGGGTCCACCTGGTCGGCGATGACGCTCCCGCTGCTGTCGGTGAAGCGCAGTTTGCCGCCGTGGTGCTCCCAGGTGCCGTCCTCCGCCACCAGGCCCATGAACAAGGACGGGAAATTGCCGTAGATGGAAATCTCGCGTTGGTGCGTCTCCATCGTCTTCTTCCACAGGTCGAACGCCGTCTGAACCGTGGCAAACGCCTCGGGCAGCCAGCCGCGAATCTTCTCACGGCCTTCCTTCGTCAACGGGCTGCGCACGCCGCCGGGCACGGCCCAAGCGGGATGAATCTTCCGGTCGCCGAGGATCTCGATGATTTCCTGGCCGAACTGGCGCAGGCGGATGCCGGCGCGGGCCAGCTCCTTGTTGGCGGCGATCAGCCCGAACACATTGCGTTGCGGCTGCGGCGTTTCCCAGCCCAGCAGGAAGTCCGGCGCGCTGAGGTGGAAGAAGCTGAGGGCATGGCTCTGGATGATCTGCCCGAGATTCATCAGCCGGCGCAGTTTGTCGGCGGTGGGCGGGATGTTGACGGCCATGATGGCGTCGCCCGCTTTGGCGGACGCGAGCAAATGGCTGACGGGGCAGATGCCGCAGATGCGCGGGGTGATGCCGGGCATTTCCCCGTAGGGCCGCCCTTCGCAGAACTTCTCGAAGCCGCGGAACTCGACGACGTGGAACTCGGCGTCGGCGACGTTGCCGGCGTCGTCGAGGAACAGACTGATCTTGGCGTGGCCCTCGATGCGGGTCACGGGGTCAATGACGATGCGTTTTGCCATAACTTCGTGTTGCGTGTTGCGTCACGTCGCGCGCCCGATTCACGGAACACGGAACACGCAACACGCTTTCATTTCATCCAAACTTCAAATTCACTCCCTCCAGCTTCGGCTCTGCGCCGGCCAGCAACTGGCTCACCAGCGCCTTGATGCGGTCGGCCGGCGGGGGGCAGCCGGGCAGGAAATGCTCGACGTGGACAACCTCATGCACCGGCACGACGCGCTTGAGCAGCGGCGGCACGATGCCGTCCTCCTTGGGCAGCCGGGGATTGTGCTGGGCGCTTTCGATGTAGGCGCGCTGGAGCACATTCTCGTCGTTGCCCAGCCCGAGTTGGTTGCGGATGGCCGGGACGTTGCCGGTCACCGCGCAGTCGCCAAAGCTGACGAGCACTTTGGTGCGCAGCCGGATTTTGTGGAGCAGCTCGAGATTGTCCTCGTTGCAGACCGCGCCCTCGATGAGGCACACGTCCACGTTCTCGGGGTAGTCCTTCATGTCCACCACGGGGCTGTAAACGATCTCGACGGCGTCGGCGAGATCGAGCAGGAACTCGTCGAGGTCGAGGAAGGACATGTGGCAGCCGGAGCAACCACCAAACCAGACTGTGGCCAGACGCGCTTTCATAAGGTCAATCGGCAATCCATTGCTGCTTGGTGCGGGCGGTCACGATGAACTCGAGCTTCGAGCGGTCGCGTTCCATCTCGCCCACGGTGGAATCCTTGTGGAACAGCGCGCCGGTCGGGCAGGACTGGACGCACTTGCCGCACGCGGTGCAGGAGTCGCTCTCGCCCCAGGGCATCGCCAGGTCGGTGATGATGCGGGATTTGACCCCGCGCCCGGCGACGTTCTTGGTGCCCGCGCCCTCGATGTGCCAGCAGACGCGCACGCAGCGGGTGCAGAGGATGCAGCGGTTGTGGTCCATGCCGAACAACCGGTGGGTGTTGTCCACGCCCCATTTGGGGAACAGGTAGTCATAGCGGACGTGGTCCAGGCCCTGCGAGTAGGCGAGCGTTTGCAGTTCGCAATGGCCGTTGGAGACGCACACGGCGCAGACGTGGTTGCGCTCGGCGAACAGCAGTTCCAGCGTCATGCGGCGGTATTTGCGCAGCCGTTCGCTGTCGGTCTTCACGTCCATGCCCTCGGCGACCTTGGTGGTGCAGGCGGGCAGCAGTTTCGGAATGCCGGCGACTTCGATGAGGCAGAGCCGGCACGCGCCGACGTCATACACGCCCTCGAGATGGCAGAGCGTGGGAATCGGAATGCCCGCTTCTTTGGCGACCTGCAAAACGGTCTGGCCCTCCTCGGCGGAAACCGCCTTGCCGTCAATCGTGAGTGTTTTTGCGGCCATAAAATGGATGTCGTTAGTGGGCGGCTCCGGCCGACTGCGTTTGCGGCGAGCCGTTGCCGCGGGGACCGAACGGGTCGGGCTGCAGCAACCGCTCGTATTCTTCGCGGAAGAACCGCAGCGTGCTGAGCACGGGATTGGGCGCGGTCTGGCCCAGGCCGCAGAGGCTGGTGTTTTTCACCATGTCGCACAGTTCCTCGAGCTTGGCGAGGTCGCGTGCGGTGGCCTGGCGTTTGGTGATCTTTTCGAGCAGATGATGCATCTGGACCGTGCCGGCGCGGCAGGGGATGCACTTGCCGCAGGACTCGTCCATGCAGAACTCCATGTAGAACTTGGCGATCTCGACCATGTTCGTCGTGTCGTCCATCACCACCATGCCGCCGGAACCCATGATGGAGCCGAGCTTGCCGAGGGATTCAAAATCCACCGGCGTGTCGAGATGCTGCGCGGGGATGCAGCCGCCCGAGGGGCCGCCCGTCTGGACGGCCTTGACCTGGTGGCCGCCGGGCGCGCCGCCGCCCATCTCCTCGACGATTTGCCGAAGCGGGATGCCCATCGGCACCTCGATCAGGCCGTTGTTGGTGATTTTGCCGGTGAGGGCGAAAACCTTGGTGCCCTTGCTCTTTTCGGTGCCGAAGCTGGCATACCAGTCCGCGCCCTTGGTGATGATGGCGGTGACGTTGGCGAAGGTTTCGACGTTGTTGATGAGCGTCGGGCAGCCCCACAGGCCGGACTCTGCGGGGAACGGCGGGCGCGGGCGCGGCGTGCCGCGTTTGCCTTCGACGGACGCCATGAGCGCGGTTTCTTCGCCGCAGACGAACGCGCCGGCGCCGATGCGGATGTCCACGTTGAAGTTGAACGGGGTTTCAAAAATGCCCGCGCCCAGCAGCCCCAGTTGCTTGGCCTGTTTGATGGCGATTTGCAGGCGCGAGATCGCCAGGGGATACTCGGCGCGCACATACAGGAAGCCCTGGTCCGCGCCGACCGCGTAAGCCGCGATGGCCATGCCCTCGAGCACCAGATGCGGGTCGCTCTCCAGCACGCTGCGGTCCATGAACGCGCCCGGGTCGCCTTCGTCGCCGTTGCACACGACGTATTTTTTGGCGCCCGCCGACTTGGCCACGGTGCCCCATTTCAAACCGGTGGGATAGCCGGCGCCGCCGCGCCCGCGCAGGCCGCTCTTGGTGATTTCCTCGACGACCTCGGCGGGTTTCATCTCGGTCAACACCTGGTGCAACGCCTGATAGCCGCCCAGCACGATGTAATCTTCGATGTTCTCGGGGTCCACGAGGCCGCCGTTGGCGCGGACAATCTTGACCTGCTTGGCAAAAAACGGGTGGTGCGGGTCGCCCCGCTGCACCTGGCACTCGCCGCCCTTGAGGTGGCGGACGATGGCCGGGGCGTCTTCGGGCTTCACGAACTCAAATAATTCCTCGTGGTGATGGCCGTCCTGATGGTGATCCACGCCCACGAGCGGCCCCTGGCCGCAAAAGCCCATGCACCCGACGCGGCGCACCTCGACTTCGGCTTCCATGCCTTGCGCCTTCACCTCGGTTTCCAGGTTTTTCTTGATGAGGTCGGCCTGCGAGGACATGCAGCCGGCGGACATGCAGGTGCGCAGGCAGACTTTCCTGGTGGCGGCCTTGCGTTTGGCGGCGATGGCGTTGAGGTCTTCCAGTTGCATGAGTTATTTCCACTGGTTGATTTTTTCGAGCGCGGTGGCGGCGGTCTGTTTGGGGGCCACCTGGCCGTCGTAGGTGACGGCGGGGGCGATGCCGCAGGCGCCGATGCAGCGGGCGGTCAGCAGCGAAACCTTGCCGTCGGCGGTGGTCTCGCCCGATTTGATCTTGAGGTTTTCCTGCAGGGCCTCGATGACCTTGTCGGCACCCTTCACATAGCAGGCGGTGCCCATGCAGACGACGCAGGTGTGTTCGCCCTGCGGCTTGAGCGTGAAGAAATGATAGAAGGTGGCCACGCCATAGACACGGCTGGGCGGCAGCTTGAGTTTGGCGGAAATGAACAGCAGCAGGTCGTCCTCGAGGTAGCCGAACAGTTCCTGCGCCTTGTGCAGCACCTCGATGAGGGCGTCCTGGCGGAACTGGTGCTTCTTCATGTGGACTTCCAGAATCTTGAAGCGCTTGTCGCCGGAGGCGTGTTCAAGGGCGGCGGCGAGCCGGCTGGCCTGCTTGGTTTTGGTGGCGGCGGTCATGGTAAAACGCGGGGGCGGAGACAACCGACCGACCGCGCGCAAGCACTGTGGCGTGGGGGCGGAAAACCCGCTTGCCGTGGATTGGCGAACACTCAACCAAAATTGCCCGGCCTGCATCCGCCGCCGCCCAAAATGAAACGGCCAGCCGGAATCCGGCTGGCCGTCGAAAGGGGGCGTGCGGGGTCTCAGTGGTTGCAACCGCAGCCGCCCGGCCCGTGGGCGTGATGATGACCGTGCTCGTGGCCGTGCTCCTCTTCGCAGCATCCGCCGCCATCGTGACCGCCACAGCACTCGGAAGCAAAATCCTCCGGCCGGGGCAGCCGGCCCAGTTCGAGCGTCTTGGAGACGTAGTCCTGAATGGCGTCCCGCAGGTGGTGCATTTCCTCCTGCGCCTCGATGAAACCCCGGGCCACGGGGTTGGCGAGCAATTCGTCGCGGCTGCGCTCGAAATCGTTGATCTCCTCGCCGGTCAGCGGGAGGGATTGGTGCTGCTTTTCGTGGAGGGCGCGGCCTTTGCGCATGACCGTTTCGTATTGGGCGCGGGCCGGCTCGTTGGTCATGAACGAATTGATGTTCTGGCGCATGGCCTGCATGGCCGGCTGGGCGAGAATGCTCTGGCACAGCTCCTGGGTTTTCTGGAGGACAACGGGGTCTTGGGCGATGGCGGACATGATGCGTTCCGGCGGCCTGAAACAACCATTGCCGGGCCGCCGGGCCGCGCATACTTCCACAGGCCGGCGGGGTTGGCAATCGCGGCCTCGGACTTTTTTCCCGCGCGCGGTTTTGACCGCGGTGGGGGTCATTCTTATGCTGACACCAGCATGAGCGACGCACGCTTTCCGCCGGGCAGTCTTCGCGCGGCGCTGGCCCACGTTCCCCAACCGTTGAGGTTTGGAACGAGCGGCCGGCGCGGCGAGGTCATCCACCTCACCCAGCTCGAGGTGTATCTGAACGCGCGCGCCGAATTGGATTACCTCCTTTCGCTGCCCGTCGGCCAGGGCGGCGTGCGGGCCGGGCAGGCCTTTTATCTGGCGCACGATTTGCGGCCCAGTTCGACCGGTTTTGTGGCGGAGCAGGGCGGGCGGGGCGGGCTGATGCAGGCCCTCCGGCGGGCGGTGGAGGACGCCGGGCTGCGCCCGGTCAATCTGGGGGCGCTGCCCACGCCGGCGCTGACGGCGTATGCCCTGGCGCAGGGGGCCGGCAGCATGATGGTGACGGGCAGCCACATCCCGTTTGACCGTAACGGCTACAAGACCAACAGCGCCCGGGGGGAGTTGCTCAAAGAGGATGAGGCCCCCATCAATGAGCGGGTGGCCGCGTGGCGGGAGCGGCTTTACGCGGCACCGTTCGCGGCCTCGCCGTTTGACACGCAGGGACGATTCAAATTGACGCCGGATGAAGCGCTGCCGCCCGTGAATGACGCTGGGCGGGCGCACTTTCTGCGGCGCTACACGGAGTTTCTTCCCGGCGCGCCGCTGCGCGGGTTGCGGCTGGTGGTGTATCAACACTCGGCGGTGGGGCGTGATTTGCTGGTGGAGCTGCTCCGCGCCCTGGGGGCCGAGGTCATTCCAGCGGGACGCAGCGAGACGTTTGTCCCGATTGACACCGAGGCGATTGACGATGCGGCGCTTGAACAAATCCGGCAATTGGCGGTGGCCGCGACCGCCGCGCATGGCCCGGTGGACGCGGTCGTTTCCACGGATGGCGACAGCGACCGCCCGCTGCTGGTCGGGGTTGACCCCGAGGCTTCCGGCAACTGCCGGGCGCGCTTCTTCGGGGGCGACCTGGTGGGCATGGTGGTGGCGGAGTTGCTGGGCGCGGACGCGGTGGTGGTGCCCATCAGTTGCAATGACGCGATTGACCGGGGCCGGCTGCGCCCGTTCCTGGAGCCAAAGACGAAGATTGGTTCGCCGCATGTGATTGCGGGGATGCTGGCGGCGCGGGAGCGGGGCCGGCGGCGGGTGGTGGGGTGGGAGGCGAACGGGGGCTTCCTGACCGGATCGGACCTGGAGTGGAACGGGCGGGTGCTGTCGGCCTTGCCCACGCGCGACGCCTTCCTGCCGATTGTGGGGGTGTTGTTGGCGATGCAGCGCGCGGGGCGGCGGATGAGCCAGGTGTTCGAGGCGTTGCCGCGCCGGTTCAGCCGGGCCGCGTTGATCCGTCAATTCCCACGGGTTGCGGGCTTGAGCATCGTGGCGGGACTGGTGGAACAGCGGGACCGCATTCCGGAGTTTTTTGCGCCCCAAGCGGGGTTCAGCCCGGTGGTCCGGGTGGACACCACGGATGGCGCGCGGATTTACTTTGGCAACGGCGAGGTGGCGCATGTGCGCCCCTCGGGCAACGCGGACGAACTGCGCATCTACGCGGTGGCCGACACGCAGGCGCGGGCGGACGAAATCGCCGCGCTGGCGACCGCCGAGCCGGAAGGCATACTGCGGCGGCTGGCGCGCGCGTTCGGGGGAATGACGGGGCCAAGGTGAGCCGGGCATCGCCGCTCTGTCGCGGGCGAAAGTTTTTGGCTTAAATCAGTTGACACCCTGCGGCCTGTTTTCTAGTTTGCGCGCCGACACTGGGCTTAAACTCAGGAATTCGACAGCCCCAAGCCGCACAAGTGGCCGGACGGGCTGCGTTTTTTTGTCGTTTTCAGTTGTCAGGATTTCGGTCAGCTTTGGTGCCCACGTAGCTCAGTTGGCAGAGCGCGTCCTTGGTAAGGACGAGGTCATCAGTTCAATCCTGATCGTGGGCTCCAGGTCCAACACACGCAGTCGCATTAGGCTAAACAAACCAGAACAACCAAAACCAGGAATCAGCAATGGCTAAAGAGCAATTTCAACGCACAAAACCGCACCTGAACGTGGGCACGATCGGACACGTTGACCACGGCAAGTCCACCTTGACCGCCGCCATTGTGGCGGTGCAGGCCAAGAAGGGCATGGCGACGCCGATTTCCTATGCCAACATCACCAAGGGTGGCACGGTGCGCGATGAAACCAAGACGGTGACCATCGCCGTTTCCCATGTCGAATACGAAAGCCCCAAGCGGCATTACGCGCATGTGGATTGCCCCGGCCACGCGGATTATGTGAAAAACATGATCACCGGCGCGGCGCAGATGGATGGCGCCATCCTGGTGGTCAGCGCCGCGGACGGCCCGATGCCCCAGACCCGCGAGCATATTTTGCTGGCCCGCCAGGTTGGCGTGCCCAGCATCGTGGTTTTCCTGAACAAGGTGGACCTGGCCGACGCGGACCTGCTCGAGCTCATCGAAATGGAAATTCGCGATCTGCTCACGAAATACGGGTTCCCCGGGGACAAGACGCCGATCATCCGGGGGTCCGCGACCGCCGCCATGGCCGGCGCGCCCGAGGGTGAGAAGGCCATCACCGACCTGCTTGACGCCCTGGACAACTTCGTTCCCGAGCCGGTGCGCGAACAGGACAAGCCGTTTTTGATGTGCATCGAGGACGTGTTCAACATTGAAGGCCGCGGCACGGTGGTGACCGGTCGCGTCGAGCGCGGCGTCCTGAAAAAAATGGAAGAAGTGGAAATCGTTGGCCTGCGCGAGACCCGCAAGACGGTGGCCACGGACATTGAAATGTTCCGCAAGCTGCTCGATTCCTGCCAGCCGGGCGACAACGTCGGGGTGTTGCTGCGCGGCACCAAGAAGGACGAAGTCGAGCGCGGCATGGTGCTGTCCAAACCCGGCTCCATCACGCCGCACACCAAGTTCAAGGCGGAGGTTTATGTGTTGTCGAAGGATGAGGGCGGGCGGCACACCCCGTTCTTTTCCAACTATCGGCCGCAGTTCTATTTCCGCACCAGCGATGTCACGGGCACGTTGACCCTGCCGGCGGGCGTCGAAATGGTGATGCCGGGCGACAATGTCACTGTGGATGTCATTCTCCAAAAGCCGGTGGCCATGGAGAAGGGGCTTCGTTTTGCCATCCGTGAAGGTGGCCGCACCATTGGTGCCGGCCGCGTGACCGAGGTGGTGGATTGATCGGCCGTTGGAACGGGCGGGAGCCGGATGCACGGTTCCCGTCGGCGCGTCCGCAGTCCTAGGGCGGTAGCTCAATTGGTAGAGTAGCGGTCTCCAAAACCGTCGGTTGGGGGTTCGAGTCCCTCCCGCCCTGCCAAATCTGGAGAGGTGGCAGAGTGGTCTATTGCGGCGGTCTTGAAAACCGCTTCAGGCGCAAGTCTGACGGGGGTTCGAATCCCTCCCTCTCCGCCAGGAAAAAACGTGAACGAATTCGTCAAAATCGGGATCTGGGTCGCCGTCATCGGCGCCGTGTTCGCCTTCCTTTGGTGGCGCGGTTACCTCAAGCGGTTTGCCGCGTATGTCGCCGAGACCCGCGAGGAGCTGAGAAAATGCACCTGGCCCACCGTGGATGAACTCAAGGGGCTGACGGTGTTGGTGTTCGTCGCCGCCCTCGCCCTCGGGCTGTTCACCGTGGTGGTGGATTTCATCGCCTCGAAGCTGGTGCTGCTCATCACCTGAACCTCCCATGCGCCGCCAGTGGTTTGTCATTCACACGCTTTCCGGCCAGGAGCAGAAGGTCAAGGAAAGCATCGAGAAACGCCTCAAGGCCGAGGAGATGACGGACTACATCCACGAGGTGCTGGTGCCCATGGAGAAAGTCGTCGAGGTGCGCAACAACAAGAAGACGGTGTCCACCCGCAAGCTCTGGCCGGGATATGTCTTCGTGGACATGGCCCTGCTGGATGAAAACGGGCGCATCATCGAGAAGCCGTGGTATTTCATCAAGGAAACCCAGGGGGTGATCGGGTTTGTGGGCGGCGAGCCGCCGACGCCCACCCCCGCCGAGGAAGTGGCGCAAATCAAGGCCCAGATTTCCGAATCCGAGGAAACCGAGCGGCCCAAGGTCAGCTTCGAGGTCGGCGAGACCGTCAAGATCAACAACGGACCGTTTCTCAATTTCAGCGGGATCATCGAGGAAGTGGACCCCGAGCGGGGCAAACTCAAGGTCACCGTCAACATTTTCGGACGCAACACGCCCGTCGAACTGGAGTATTGGCAGGTGGAGAAGGCATGAACCCAAGCGTGACCCGCCGGCCCCTGCGCACGCCCCAACCCGCACGATTTTAATATGGCAAAGAAAGTCACCGGTCAGATCAAACTGCAGATTCCCGCCGGGCAGGCCAATCCGGCCCCGCCGGTCGGTCCCGCCCTCGGTCAGCATGGCGTGAACATCATGGCCTTTTGCAAGGAGTTCAACGCCCGCACCAAGGACGGCGGCGGCATGGTCATTCCGGTGGTCATCACCGTCTATCAGGACAAGTCCTTTACCTTCATCACCAAGTCCCCTCCGGCTTCCGCCCTGCTGAAAAAGGCGGCCGGCATTGCGGCCGGGTCCAAGACGCCCAACAAGGACAAGGTGGGCAAGGTGACCAGGAAGCAGATTTTGGAAATCGTCAAGCTCAAGCTGCCCGACATGAACGCCACGACCGAGGAGGCGGCGGCCCGGGTCATTGCCGGCACCGCTCGCAGCATGGGCATCGAAGTTGTCGGTTAAGCCATCCAACGCGGGAGAGCCGGACGGCTCGCCAGCACCGCACCCAAACATGCCAAGCAAACGCTACAAAAAAGCCATCGCGCTGGTGGACGCCAGCAAGCCGCTGCCCCTCAAGGCAGCGGTCGAAATGCTCAACAAGTTCCCCAAGGCGAAGTTCAACGAGACCGTTGATCTCGCCTTCCGCCTGGGCGTGGATCCGAAGCAAAGCGACCAGATGGTGCGCGGCACCGTGCCCCTGCCCCACGGCAGCGGCAAAGTGGTGCGCGTGCTGGTCTTCGCGAAGCCCGGCCCCGCCGCCGAGGCCGCCAAGTCCGCCGGCGCTGAGTTCGTCGGCTTCGAGGACATGATCAAAAAGTGCAACGATGGCTGGGCCGACTTTGACGTGGCCATTGCCACCCCCGAAGCAATGGTTGAAGTGCGCAAACTGGGCAAAGTGCTCGGCCCCCGCGGCCTGATGCCCAACCCCAAGACCGGCACGGTCACCGAAGACACCGCCAAAGCCGTGAAGGAGGTCAAGGCGGGCCGCGTCGAGTTCAAGGTGGACAAGACGGGCAACGTCCATGTGGCCATTGGCAAGGCCGCCTTCACCCCCGTGCAAATCGAGGAAAATGCCCGCGCCGTCATCGAGGCGGTTTTCAAGGCCCGCCCCGCCAGCGTGCGCGGGGTCTATGTCCGCAGTTGCGCCCTGTCCCTGACCATGAGCCCGTCCGTCCGGCTGGACACCCGCGAATTCCACGCCTGAACCATCCACCCTCCGCACCCTGAAACGCCATGCGCGCTGAAAAATTGAACCTGACCCGGGAATACGTCGCCCGGCTGAACGCCTCGCCCTACTTCATCGTGGTCGCCTTTCAAGGCCTGAACGTGGGCCAGCTCACCGAACTGCGGAAGCGGCTCCACAAAGCGGGGGCCGAATTTCATGTGGTGAAGAACTCCGTGTTCCGGGTTGCCGCCAAGGAAGCCGGCATTGCGGACCTGGGCGGCTCGTTGACGGGCATGCTGGCGGTGGTTTCCGGCCAGCAGGACATTTCGGCCGCCGCCAAGACGCTCAAAAATTTCGCGGCCGAGTTTGAGAAGCTGAAGATCAATTTCGGCTTCATGGGCAACCAACGCCTCGAGAAAGAGGGCGTCCTCGCCCTGGCGGACCTGCCGTCGCTCGAGGTATTGCGGGGCAAGCTGTTGGGCGTGCTCAACGCGCCCGCCACCAAGCTGGCCACCCTGCTCAACACCCCCGGCACGCAACTGGCGCGCGTCATCAAGGCGAAGGCCGAACAGCCCGCCTAGGCACATCCCTTTCCCCCCGCCGCACAGACCCGGCGGGGTGGAAAACCAAACATCAACAACGTAAATCGTCGGCTCCCGGGCGGGGGGCTGAAATCATCCGCAGCCGCGGACGGCGACGAGACGAAAGAAAGAAAGACAACATGGCTGACATCAACAACCTGGTGGAAGAACTGAGCAAGCTCACGGTCCTCGAGGCTGCGGACTTGGTGAAAAAACTCGAAGAAAAATGGGGCGTCACCGCCGCCGCTCCGGTGGCCGTGGCCGCCGCCGCTGGCGGAGCCGCCGCCGCCGGCGCCGCGCCCGCCGCCGAGGTCAAGGACACCTTCGACGTGATCCTGGCTTCCGTGCCGGCCGACAAGAAAATCGCCGTCATCAAGGCGGTGCGGGAAGTCAAAGCCGGATTGGGCCTCGCCGAGGCCAAGGCGATGGTCGAGGGCGCGCCCAAGCCCGTGCTCGAAGGCGCTCCCAAGGCCGAGGCCGAAGCCGCCAAGAAAAAGCTCGAAGAAGCGGGTGGCAAGGTCGAACTCAAGTGACGGTTTGTTTCCGGGGGGCGGCGGCCCGGGCCGCCGCCCCCCCGGCCCTGCGGGGCCGCAGTTCCAATCCCGGCCGCTCCGGCGGCCGCACCGGGCAAGACTCTGCCAGCGCAGAGAGCTTGCCTGTCGTCATTTGGCGGAAGCAGCGGAAAAGTTAGCGGGTTAAACCGGTCCGGCGGGCAGCCGGCCACACACAAAAGATCCACATGGCATCGCGCACAACAGAACGCATCAATTTCGGCAAGATCAAGGAAGTCATCGCGCCGCCGAACCTCATCGAACTCCAGACCGACTCCTACGTCGAGTTCATGCAGGCGGACCTGACTCCCTCGAAGCGCCGGAACCTCGGTTTGCAGGCCGTCTTCACCGAAGTCTTTCCCATCGAAAGCTACGACGGCAAGTGCGTCCTCGACTTTCACTCCTATGACATTGGCGAGCCCAAACTGACGTGGCTGGAATGCCTGCGCGAGGGGCTGACGTATGGCGCGCCCCTTTACGTCACCTTCCTGCTCAAGGACGAGCGGGGCAGCAAGGAGGAAAAGGTGTTCATGGGCGAACTGCCCCTGATGACGCCCCAGGGCACCTTTGTCATCAACGGCGCCGAGCGCGTCATTGTCTCGCAGCTCCACCGCTCGCCCGGCCTGGCCTTCGAGGCCACCCAGCACCCCAACGGCAAGCTGCTGCACAGCTTTCGCATCATTCCCGACCGCGGCTCCTGGTATGAGGCGCAGTTTGACACCAGCGACCTGCTCTACGTTTACCTCGACCGCAAGAAGCGCCGCCGCAAATTCCTCACTACCACGCTGTTCCGCGCGCTGGCCTTCCTGGACCTGGACGAGAAGGAAAAGCCCCGCAAGGACGAGGACAAGCTCCGGGGCACGGACGAGGAAATTCTCCGGCTCTTCTACACCGTGGAGGAACTCACCCTCAAGGAGGCGGAAAAGTCCGACTCCCTGCCCACCAAGGTGCTCACCCAGGATGTGCTCGACGTGGACAAGGGCCTGGTCATTGCCCGCGCCTTCGAGCCGCTTTCCAAGGCGGTGCTCAAGCAGATCGCCGAACTGGGCATTCACAAGATCAAGGTCGTGGACACGGCCGTGGACGACGGCATCATCATCAAATGTCTCAAGAAGGACCCGGCCAAGAACGAGGAGGAGGCGCTCAAGGACATTTACCGCCGCCTCCGCCCGGGCGATCCGCCCACCGCCGCCAACGCGCGCGCCCTCATCAAGCGGCTGTTCTTCGATCCCAAGCGTTACGACCTGGGCCGGGTGGGCCGTTACAAGATCAACCAGAAGCTCGGCCTCAGCCCGAAAAACGAGTCCCGCATCCTCACCAAGGAGGACCTGGTCGCCGCCACCAAGTATCTGCTCCGCCTCAAGAAGGGCGAGGGCAGCCTGGACGACATAGACCACCTGGGCAGCCGCCGCATCCGCACGGTGGGCGAATTGCTCGCCAACCAGTGCCGCGTCGGCCTCGCCCGCACCGAGCGCCTCGTCAAGGAGCGCATGACGCTCTTCGATCAGACCATCGAACAGATGACGCCCCAGAAGCTGATCAACCCGAAGGCGCTCAGCGCCGTCATCCGGGATTTCTTCGGCCGTTCACAGCTCAGCCAGTTCATGGATCAGATCAATCCGCTGGCCGAACTCACGCACAAACGCCGGCTGTCCGCGCTCGGCCCCGGCGGCCTCTCCCGGGACCGCGCGGGCTTCGAGGTCCGGGACGTGCATCCGTCCCACTACGGCCGCATCTGCCCGATTGAAACGCCCGAAGGCCCGAACATCGGCCTCATCGCCTCCCTGGCAACCTTCGCGCGCATCAACGATTTCGGCTTCATCGAGACGCCGTATCGCAAGGTTCACCATGGCCGCGTGACGGCGGAAGTGGAATACCTGACGGCCGACCGGGAGGAGCATTTCGCGATTGCCCAGGCCAACTCCCCCGTGGACGAGAAGGGCCATTTCACCACCGAACGGGTCGTGTGCCGGCTCCGCGGCGATTTCGTGGACGTTGATCCCGCCCGCGTGGACTACATGGACATCTCGCCCAAACAACTGGTGTCCGTCGCGGCCTCGCTCATCCCCTTCCTGGAGCACGACGACGCCAACCGCGCGTTGATGGGCTCCAACATGCAACGCCAGGCCGTGCCGCTGCTCGTGCCGGAGGCGCCGCTCGTGGCCACCGGCCTGGAGGAGCGCGTGGCCCGCGACTCCCGCGCGGTCATCATTGCCGAGGAGTCCGGCCGCGTCGCTTCCGTCACGGGCGACCGCATCCTCATCACCTCCGACGGCAAACTGCCCGAGGGCAGGAAGAAGATCAAACACGACCCGGACAAGGGCGTCTGGGTGTATGAAGTCCGCAAGTTCATGCGCTCGAACGCGGCCACCTGCATCAACCAGAAGATTCTCGTGGCCAAGGGCGACCCTGTGAAGAAGGGCCAGGTCATCGCCGACGGCCCCTGCACCAAGGGCGGTGAGCTCGCCCTGGGCCGCAACATCCTCGTCGCGTTCATGCCGTGGAACGGCTACAACTTCGAGGACGCCATCATGGTCAGCGAACGCATCGTGAAGGATGACGTCTTCACGAGCATCCACATTGACGAATTCGAGGTGGCCGCCCGCGACACCAAGCTCGGCCCCGAGGAGATCACGCGGGACATCCCCAACCTGGGCGACGAGGCCCTCAAGAACCTCGGCCCGGACGGCGTCATCCGCGTGGGTGCCGAGGTCAAGCCCGGCGACATTCTCGTCGGCAAAATCACCCCCAAGAGCGAAACCGAACTGGCCCCCGAGGAACGCCTCCTCCGCGCCATCTTTGGCGAGAAGGCCGCCGACGTGAAGGACACCTCGCTCAAGGTTCCCTCCGGCACCTACGGCATCGTCATGGACGTCAAGGTCTCGGCCAAGAAGGAATCCGAGCGCGAGAAGGCCGCCACGGACGAGCGCAAGGCCGCGAAGCAGATCGAGGAGGAGTTCAAGAAGAAGAAGGACGAGTTGAGCGACCAGCTCACCGAAGCCCTCTCGAACATCCTGCTCGGGGAAAAAATCCCGCTGGATGTGGTGAACAGCGAAAACGGCGAGATCATCATTCCCGCCAACCGCAAGATCACCAAAACCCTGCTGCGCAAACTGGCCGAGGTCTATGACCGCATCGAAATTGACCCCTCGCCCATCCGCAACAAGATCAACGAGATCATCGGCGGCTTCCGCAAGAAGTTTGACGACCTCCAGATGCAGCACGACGAGGAGATGGAGCGCTTCGAGGCCGGGGGCGGCGGCGATTCCGGCGTCATCAAGTCCGTGAAGGTTTACATCGCCTCCAAGCGCAAGCTGTCCGTTGGCGACAAAATGGCCGGCCGCCACGGCAACAAGGGCGTCGTGGCCCGCATCACGCCCGAGGCGGACATGCCTTACCTCAGCGACGGCACCCCGGTGGACATCGTCCTCAACCCGCTGGGCGTGCCCTCCCGCATGAACGTGGGCCAGGTGCTGGAAACGCACCTGGGCTGGGCCTGCAAACTCCTGGGCCTCAAAATCGCCACGCCGGTCTTCGACGGCATCAAGGAAAAGGAGGTGCGCGGCTACCTCAAGGAGGCCATCGCGGTCCAGCGCCACGAAAAGGAGAAACCCCTGGTGGGCGAGCATGGCAAGGCCCGCCTCTACGACGGCCGCACCGGCGAACCGTTCGACCAGGAGGTCGTGGTCGGCTACATCTACATGATGAAGCTCGGCCATCTCGTGGCGGACAAGATACACGCCCGCGCCGTCGGCCCGTATTCCCTGGTCACCCAGCAGCCGCTGGGCGGCAAGGCCCAATACGGCGGCCAGCGCTTCGGCGAAATGGAAGTGTGGGCGATGGAAGCCTACGGGGCCGCCTACTCGCTGCAGGAACTGCTCACCGTCAAGTCCGACGACGTGCAGGGCCGCACGCGCATCTACGAAAGCATCGTCAAGGGCGACAACTCGCTCGAGGCCGGCATCCCCGAGTCCTTCAACGTGCTGGTCAAGGAAATGCAGTCGCTCGGCCTCGATGTGAAAGTGGGCTACACCAATCCGGTGGACCAGCCCCCCGAGACGCCCGCGCTGCTCACGGGCACCAACGCCTGACGCCCCGCCACCGCAACCTTTAATCCGACATTTGAATATGATCAGCGCCAAGGAAACGACCCGCGAACTGCTCGGCCTGGAAAAAGTCAATCAGGTGGACTACGTCGCGATCTCCGTCGCGTCACCGGATGCCATCCGGTCCTGGTCCAAGGGTGAAGTCAAGAACCCTGAGACGATCAACTACCGCACCTTCAAGCCCGAAAAGGGCGGCCTCTTTTGCGAGCGCATTTTCGGCCCGGTCAAGGACTGGGAATGCTCGTGTGGCAAATACAAGCGCATCAAACATCGCGGCGTCGTCTGCGACCGGTGCGGGGTCGAGGTCACCATGGCCCGCGTCCGCCGCGAGCGCATGGGCCACATCGAACTCGCCGTGCCGGTCTCGCACATCTGGTTCTTCAAATGCATGCCCTCCCGGCTTGGGCTGGTGCTGGACATGACCGCCCGCCACCTCGAACGCGTGATCTATTACGAAGACTACCTGGTGGTGGACCCCGGCAGCACGCCGCTCCAGCCCAACCAGTTGCTCACCGAGAACGAATACCGCGAAGCCCGCGAAACCTACGGGGCCGACGCCTTCGTGGCCAAGATGGGGGCCGAGGCCGTGCGCGACGCGCTGGCCCGGGTGGACCTCGCCGCCGAAATCGAAAAGCTGCAGGAGGGCATGACCCAGACCCGCAGCAAGCAGATCCGTAAAAAACTGGCCAAGCGCATCAAGCTGCTCCAGGGCCTGCATGGTTCGAAGACGCGCCCGGAGTGGATGATCCTCACCGTCCTGCCCGTCATCCCGCCGGACCTGCGGCCGCTGGTGCCGTTGGAAGGCGGACGGTTCGCCACCTCGGACCTGAACGACCTGTATCGCCGGGTCATCAACCGCAACAACCGGCTCAAGAACCTGCTCTCGCTCAAGACCCCCGAAGTCATCATCCGGAACGAGAAGCGCATGTTGCAGGAGTCGGTGGACGCGCTCTTCGACAATGGCCGTCACGGGCGCGCCGTGACCGGCGCGGGCAACCGCGCGCTCAAATCCCTCTCCGACATGCTCAAGGGCAAGTCGGGCCGCTTCCGCCAGAACCTCCTCGGCAAACGCGTGGATTACTCGGGCCGCTCCGTCATCGTCATCGGCCCGGAGTTGAAACTGCACCAGTGCGGCCTGCCTAAGAAGATGGCGCTGGTCCTGTTCGAGCCGTTCATCATCCGCCGCCTCAAGGAACTGGGCTACGTCCACACCGTCCGCAGCGCGAAGAAGATGATCGAACGCCAGACGAAGGAGGTCTGGGACATCCTTGAAGAAGTGACCAAGGGCCATCCGGTCCTGCTGAACCGCGCGCCCACGCTGCACCGCCTGTCCATCCAGGCCTTCGAGCCGCAGCTCATCGAGGGCGAGGCCATCCGGATTCACCCGCTGGTCTGCACCGCCTACAACGCGGACTTCGACGGCGACCAGATGGCCGTGCATGTGCCCCTTTCGGTGGAGGCGCAGATGGAGGCGCGCCTGCTCATGCTGGCGCCCAACAACATCTTCAGCCCCTCGAGCGGACGCCCGGTCATCACCCCCACCCAGGACATCACCCTCGGCTGCTTCTATCTCACCGCCGAGCCGCGCAACGTTCACAAGCAGCGCGACCGCAAACTCCTGTTCGGCTCGAAGGACGAGGTGGTTTTTGCGCATGCCGACGGCGAACTCCGCACCCACGAGCGCATCCTGCTCAAGAACCCCGACTACGGGGTGGACACGCCGTGGGGCGACAAGACCAGGAAGGTCATCGAAACCACCGTCGGCCGGGTCATCTTCAGCGAGATCTGGCCGCCGGAGCTGGGCTTCTACAACAAGGAGGTCCGCAAGGGCGAACTCGGCGACCTCATCTGGCGCTGCTACAAGGTCGCGGGCCACGACAAGACGGTGGCCATGCTCGACAAGCTCAAGGAGATCGGTTTCCGCGAGGCCACCAAGGCCGGCATCTCCATCGGCATTGACGACATGATCATCCCGAAGGAGAAGGACGAGGAAATCGAGGCCGCACAGCGGCAGATCAAGGAGATCGAGAAACGCTACCGCAAGGGCCTGATCACCATGGGCGAGCGATACAATCAGATCATTGACTGCTGGACGCACGCCACGGACAAGATCTCGAACGTGATGTTCGCGACCTTGCAAAACAACCAGGGCAAGCAGGAATACAACCCGGTCTATCTCATGGTGCATTCCGGCGCCCGCGGCAACAAACAGCAGGTCCGCCAGCTCGCCGGCGTCCGCGGCCTCATGGCCAAGCCGGACGGCTCGATCATCGAGAAGCCGATTCTCTCGAACTTCCGCGAGGGCCTGACCGTGCTCGAATACTTCATTTCGACCCACGGCGCCCGCAAAGGCCTGGCGGACACCGCGCTCAAGACCGCCGACTCGGGTTACATGACCCGCAAGCTCGTGGACGTGGCGCAGGACGTCATCATCCGCATGGAGGATTGCGGCACCACCAACGGCATCTGGATCACCCCGGTTTATGAAGGGGACGACGTGGCCGTCAAACTGGCCGACCGGATTGTGGGCCGTTCCTCGGTCGAGGACATCGCCAATCCGAACAACCCGAAAGAATTCCTGGTCCGCGCCGGCGAGGAGATTGACGAAGCCAAGGCCCGGGCCATCGAGGCCGCCGGCCTCGAGCGCGTGAAAATCCGCTCCGTCCTCACCTGCGAAAGCAAGCACGGCGTCTGCATCCGCTGCTATGGCCGCAATCTGGCGACCGGCCGGCCCATCGAAATGGGCGAGGCCGTGGGCATCATCGCCGCGCAATCCATCGGCGAGCCCGGCACGCAGTTGACCATGCGCACGTTCCACACGGGCGGCGTGGCGGCGGGCACGTTCAAGCAGCCCCTCATCAAGGTGAAGCACGACGGCACCATTCGTTACAACGAACTGCGCACCGTCGAACTGGAGGACGGCAACACCATCGTGCTGAACAAGAACGGCTCCGTGTCGCTCCTCGGCGCGGACGGACAGGAACTGGAAAACCACAACATCGTCATCGGCGCGGTGATCTCCGTCCGCGACGGCGGCCGGATCAGGAAGGGCGAGACCCTCGTGCAGTGGGACCCGCACAACGTCCCGATCCTTTCCGAGAAGGCGGGCGTCGTGAAATTCCACGACATCATCGAAGGGGTGACGATGAAGCAGGAGACGGACGAGGCGACCGGCCAGGAAAACATCGTGATCATCGAGCACAAGGAGGACCTGCACCCGCAGATCCTCATCCTGGACCACAAGAAGGAGGCGCTGGCCAGCTACGCCATTCCCGCCGGCGCGCACGTCGTCGTCGCCGAGGGCACCGAAATCGTGGCCGGCAGCCTGCTGGCCAAGACGCCGCGCAAGAGCGCCAAGACCAAGGACATCACCGGCGGTCTGCCGCGCGTGGCCGAACTGTTCGAGGCGCGGCGGCCCAAGGACGCGGCGGAAATCTCCAAGATTGACGGCATTGTGGACTTCGGCCCCAGCGTCCGCGGCAAGCGGTGCATCGTCATCAAGGACCCGCAGACCCAGGTGGAGGAGGAGCACCTCATCCCCATCGGCAAGCATGTCATCGTCTTCAAGGGCGACTTTGTGAAGAAGGGCCAGCAGTTGACCGAAGGCCCCATGGACCCGCACGAAATCCTCGAGATCCTCGGCCCGCAGGAACTGCAGGAGCATCTCGTCAATGAAGTGCAGGAAGTCTATCGCCTGCAGGGCGTGACCATCAACGACAAGCACATCGAGATCATCGTGCGCCAGATGCTGCGCAAGGTGCGCATTACCGAGCCGGGCGACACCCTGTTCCTGTGGGGCGAGCAGGTGGACAAGCTCGAGTTCGAGGACGAGAACCGCCGCGTCGAGGAGCAGGGCGGCAAGCCCGCCGAGGGCCAGCCCGTGCTGCTGGGCATCACCAAGGCTTCGCTCGAAACGGAAAGCTTCCTCAGCGCGGCCTCCTTCCAGGACACCACCCGGGTGCTGACCGAGGCGGCCACGCGCGCCAAGGTGGATTACCTGCGCGGGTTCAAGGAAAACGTCATCATGGGGCACATCATCCCGGCGGGCACGGGTTTCGATCCGCACCGCAAGGTCGAGGTCAAGCCGCTCGTGGAAGTGCCCGCTTTCGAGGAACCCGCGCCGGCCGGCGAACCGGACGCGGAGGAGGCGGGCCTCGCCTAGCGGGTTGTCCGCCAAATACTAGTTGCAACCAAGACCCCGTTTGTTACCCTCCGCGCCCCGTTTGCCCTGCGCCGGGGCGCGCAACGAAGAGCAGATTCAGACCAACATGCCGACCATCAACCAGCTGGTGCGCCAGGGGCGCACCAAGATCAAATACAAGTCGAAGTCGCCCGCCCTCGAAGGCTCGCCCTTCCGCCGCGGGGTCTGCGTGCAGGTCATGACCCGCACACCCAAGAAGCCCAACTCGGCCATGCGCAAGGTGGCCAAGGTGCGGCTCACCAACGGCCACGAGGTCATCGCCTACATCCCGGATGAAGGCCACAACCTGCAGGAACACTCGATTGTGCTCGTGCGGGGCGGCCGTGTGAAGGACCTGCCGGGCGTCCGGTATCACATCGTCCGCGGCACGCTGGACGCCGCAGGCGTCGAGAAGCGGCGCGTGAGCCGTTCCAAGTATGGCGTCAAGCGGCCCAAGGCGGCGGCGGCCAAGTGAGCGGGGATTCGCCCTCGAACCGTTGATTTACCATGTCACGTCGTCGTCAAGCAGTGAAGCGTCCGGCCCTCGCCGACGCGAAATACAACAGCGTCCTCGTGGGCCGTCTGGTGAGCACCGTCATGCACTCGGGCAAGAAGACCACGGCCCAGCGGATTGTCTATGGCGCCTTCGATCAAATCGCGGAGAAGGTGCCGCAGGTCAGTCCGGTGGAAATCCTCCAGAAAGCGGTGGACAACGCCAAGCCCCGGATTGAAACCAAGGCCCGCCGCGTGGGCGGCGCAACCTACCAGGTGCCGCTGGAGGTTCCGGCGGACCGGCAGGTTTCGCTGGCCATGCGCTGGCTGGTGGACTTTGCGGACGCCCGGAAGGGCGTCTCCATGCGCCAGGCCCTCGCCGCCGAAATCCTCGACGCCTATCAGGCGCAAGGAAACGCCATCCGCAAGCGGGATGACGTCCATAAGATGGCCCAGGCCAACAAGGCCTTCGCGCATTTTCGCTGGTAGCCTTTGCCGCGGAAGGCGCCCCGGTCGGACACCGGGGCGCCTTTGTTATCCGCCCACGAGCAGGAATTTGACATGTCAGACGCCGCCAAATCCCAGTCCCCCAATTCGCCAAAGCGCCCATACACGTTGGAGCGCACCCGGAACATTGGCATCGCCGCCCACATTGACGCGGGCAAGACCACGACCACCGAGCGCATCCTTTTTTACACGGGGCTGATCCACAAGATGGGGGACGTGGACGACGGCAACACCGTCACCGACTGGATGGAGCAGGAGCGGGAACGCGGCATCACCATCACGTCCGCGGCCACCACCTGCTACTGGACCCAGAAGAAGGATGGCACCTACAAGGCCTTCGAGGGCGTGGCGCACCGCATCAACATCATTGACACTCCCGGCCACGTGGATTTCACCGCCGAGGTCGAGCGTTCCATGCGCGTGCTGGACGGCGCGGTCGCCGTGTTCTGCGGCGTGGCGGGCGTCCAGCCGCAGTCGGAAACGGTGTGGCGGCAGGCCACCAAGTATCGCGTGCCGCGCATCGCGTTCGTCAACAAGATGGACCGCACCGGCGCCAACTTCCAAAACGCTCTCAACGACATGCGCGCCAAACTGGGCGCGTATGCCTATCCGGTGGGCATCCCCCTCGGACGGGAGGACCAGTTGCGCGGCCTCATTGATGTCGTGAACCAGAAGGCCATCATCTACGACCCGAATGATGAAGCCGGCCTGAAATACGAGGTTACTGACATTCCCGACGAACACCGGGAGCTGGCCCGGGCGGCGCTGGCTGAGCTGATTGACGCGGTCTCCAACAAGGACGACCTTGTGGCCGAGCTGGTGATCGAGGAAAAGCCGGTGACGCCCGAAATTCTGAAGGCCGCCATCCGCCGCCTGACCTGCAAGATCGAATTTATTCCCGTGTTGGGAGGGTCCGCCTTCAAAAAACGCAATGTGCAGCCGCTCGTGGATGCGGTGATTGATTACCTGCCCAGTCCGCTGGACGTGCCCCCCGCCGAAGGCGAGGTGCCCGGCAGTCCGGAGCAGCGGGTGATCGCCCCCACCGACGACAACGCCAAATTCTGCTCCCTGGCGTTCAAGCTGTGGACCGATCCGTTCGTCGGCAAACTCGTCTTTTTCCGCGTCTATTCCGGCCAGTTGAACAAGGGCGACACCATCTACAACCCGCGCACCCGCAAGCGCGAGCGCGTCAGCCGCGTCATGATGATTCAGGCCGACAAACGGCTGGATGTGGAGACGGTTTATGCGGGGGACATCGCCGCGCTCGTGGGCCTGCGGAACATCACCACGGGGGACACGCTCTGCGATGAAACCTTTGACATCAGCCTGGAGCCGCCGACCTTCCCCGAGCCGGTCATCAGCATGGCGGTGGAACCCAAGACCAAGGGCGACCGCGAGAAGATGGTGGAGGGCCTGCAACGCCTCGCCGAGGAGGACCCCACCTTCCGCTGCTTCACCAACGAGGAGACCGGCCAGCTCATCATCGCCGGGATGGGGGAACTGCATCTGGAAATCATTCGCGACCGCCTCATGCGCGAGTTCAAGGTCGAGGCCAACGCGGGCGCCCCGCAGATCGCCTACCGCGAAACCTTCACCCAGGCCTGCGACGGCGAGGGCAAATTCATCCGCCAGTCCGGCGGGCGCGGCCAGTATGGCCACGCCTGCATCAAGGTGCAGCCCAACGAGCGCGGCAAGGGGATTGAAATCGAGAACGCCATCGTCGGCGGCGCGATCCCCAAGGAATACATCCCGGCCGTGATCAGCGGCCTCGAGGAGGCCGTCAAGGGCGGCGTGCTCGCCGGCTACCCGCTGGTGGACATCAAGATTCAGATTGTGGACGGCTCGTTCCACGAGGTGGACTCGAACGAGCTCGCGTTCAAGATGGCCGGCATCTTCGCGCTCAAGGACGCGGCCAGGAACGGCCGGCTCATCCTGCTCGAGCCCGTCATGAAGGTGGAAGTCACCACCCCGGAGGAATACCAGGGCGACCTGCTGGGCGACCTGAACCGCCGCCGCGGACGCATCAACGCCATGGACAGCAAGGACCAGACCTCCATCCTCCGCGCCGACGTGCCGCTCGCGGAAATGTTCGGTTACGCCACCGCCATCCGCTCGCTCTCGAAGGGGCGCGCCGCCTACTCGATGGAACCGGCCAGCTTCGAGCCGGTCCCCAGCAGCCTCATGGAGAAGATTTTGGATTCCGCCAAGAACCGTCCGGCGGCCCGCAGTTAAACCACAACCCTTGACAGAAAATCGTTCTTTTATGGCAGGACAACGCATTCGCATCCGATTGAAGGCCTTTGACCACCGGGTCATTGACCAGTCTGCCCGGGAGATCGCGGACACCGTGAAACGCACGGGCGCCCGCGTCGCCGGCCCCATCCCGCTGCCCACCCGCATCGAGCGCTTCACCGTCCAGCGCTCGCCCCACGCGGACAAGAAGTCGCAGGAAACCTTCGAGCAACGCACCCACAAGCGCCTGCTTGACATCATCGAGCCAACCGCGAAAACCGTGGACGAGCTCAAGAAGCTCAACCTGCCCGCCGGCGTGGACATCACCATCAAGATTTAAGGACCGCCATGCCAGTCGGACTCATCGCCAAAAAATTGGGCCATACCCGCGTCTATGACGCGAATGGCGTCATCACCCCCGTCACCGTTGTCCTCGCCGGCCCTAACCGCGTCCTGCAGGTCAAGGACAAGGCCGGCAAGGACGGTTACGCTGCCGTGCAACTTGGCTTCGGCCCCCAGAAACCCCAACGCCTCCCCAAGCCCAAGCTGGGCCACCTCAAGAAATTCGGGGTGGAGGTCAAGGACAAGAGCACCGAACCGCTCGTCGGCGTCCAGCGCATCCGCGAGTTCCGCGACTTTTCCAAAGAGGTCAAACCCGGTGACCTGCTCGGGCCCGACGTGTTCGCCGTCGGCGACTATGTGGACTGCATCGGCGTGACCAAGGGCCGCGGCTTCGAAGGCGTGGTCAAACGCCACGGTTTCCGGGGCGGCGATGCCACCCACGGCGCCAAGGGCTGGCATCGCCGGTCCGGCGCCATCGGTCAGCGGTTGTTCCCCGGCACCGTCATGCGGGGCATGAAGATGCCCGGCCACATGGGCCAGGTCCGCCGCACCGTGCAAAACCTCCAGATCGTCCAGGTTCGTCCGGAGGACAACCTGCTGCTCATCCGCGGCTCGATGCCCGGCGCCGAGGGCGATTACGTCATCATCCGCGAAGCCAAGAAGCGCCCGAAGGGCTGGAAACCCCCGGTGGCGGTGTCCGGCAAGGCCGACAAGAAAAAGAAATAACGAGCGCATGCCATGAAACTCACCATTCAGAATCTCAACGGCCAGCCCCAGGGCGAACTCGAGGTGAAGTTCGAACTCGTGGACCCCAAGAAAGGCAACCAGGCCGTTCACGACACGGTCACCGCTTACCGGGCGGCGCAGCGCCTCGGCACGGCCTGCACCAAGACCATGGGCGAGGTGGCCGGCTCCGGGAAAAAACCCTGGCGCCAAAAAGGCACCGGTCGCGCCCGTGCGGGGTCCTTCCGTTCCCCCCTCTGGCGCGGCGGGGGCGTCGTCTTCGGTCCCAAGCCGCGCGACTACACCAAGAAGGTCAATCACAGGACCAAGCTGCTGGCCCTGCGGAAAGCCCTGACCGAGCGGCTCCAGGCCGGCGATGTAATCATCCTGGACGACCTCAGGATCGAGGCCCCCAAGACCAAGGCCATGCTGGCCGTTCTCAAGTCGCTCAAACTCGAGGGCACCACCCTGATCGTCCAGCCCGGCAACGACAAGAACCTCCTCTTGTCCGCCCGGAACATACCGGACCTCACCGTCACCACCGGACAGGAGCTCAACACCTACGACGTGTTGCGCCCGGACAAGCTGGTGTTCACCCGGGCCTCCTTTGCGCAGGTCGAGGCCCGGCTCACCCGGGAATCCACCGCGACCAAGGAGCAATCATGAACAGCTTCGACATCATCAAGACCATCCGACTCACCGAAAAAGGCACCCGGCAGGGCGAGAAATACAACCAATACACCGTCGTCGCCGACCGGCGCGCCAACAAGACCCAGATTCGCAAGGCGGTCGAGGAATTGTTTCAGGTCAAGGTGCTGGCCTGCAACACCATGAACGTTCGCGGCAAGCTGCGCCGACAGCGCACCCCGCAGGCGGGGCGCACGGCCAACTGGAAGAAGGCGATTGTCACCCTCAAGGAGGGCGACAAAATTCAACTCACCTGAGCCGTCGGCCAACCCGTCCCGCCCGGCAGGCCCTCGCGGGCCTGCTTTTTCATGCCCGGTCCGTGCCGAAGGGAGGCGACGCGGTTCAAGTTCCGAAGAACTTCTGGATCTCCTTCAGCACCTCGACGAACCGGTCAATCTCCGCCGTCGTGTTGTAGAAGTAGAAGCTCGCCCGGCTGGTGGATTCCACCCCGAGCTTGCGCATGAGCGGTTGCGTGCAGTGATGCCCGCCGCGCAACGCCACGCCCTGCCGGTTCGCCAGCTCGGTCACGTCGTGCGCGTGGATGTCCTTCAGCAGAAAACTCACGAGCCCCGCGCGGCCAATGTGCGGGCCGAAGAGGCGGATGTCTTTCAACGCCGTCAGCTTCTCGAACGCGTAGGCGCCCATCGCCATGTCGTGCGCGGCGATTTTCTCGCGGCCGATGGCGTCGAGGTAATCCATCGCCGCGTGCAGGCCGATGGGGCCGGAGATGTCCGGCGTGCCGGCCTCGAACCGGTGCGGCGCGGGCTTGTAGGAACTTTTCTGGTAATCCGCCGTCAAAATCATCTCGCCGCCGCCCTGCCACGGAGGCATCTGCTCCAGCACCTCGCCGCGGCCGTAAAGGAAGCCGATGCCGGTGGGGCCGCACATCTTGTGGCCGGACACGGCGAGGAAATCGCACCCGATCTCCTGCACGTCCAGCGGGCGATGGCCGACGCTTTGGGCAGCGTCCACGAGCGTGGTGATGCCGAGCTTGCGGGCGCGGGCGCAGAGTTCGACGACCGGATTGATGGTGCCGAGCGAGTTCGAGATGTGGACCATCGAAAGCAGCTTCACGCGGTCGGTGAGAAACTCATCCAGCCGGGTCAGGTCCAGCAGGCCGATGTCGCCGGTGATGGGCAGGAAACGGAGTTCCGCGCCGGTGCGCTGGGCGAGCAACTGCCACGGGACGATGTTGCTGTGATGCTCCATCTCGGTGAGCAGGATGACGTCGCCGGGCTGGATGAACTGGTTGCCCCAGGCGTTGGCCACGAGGTTGATGGCCTCGGTGGTGCCGCGCGTCCAGATGATCTCCTCGGCGCTGCGGGCGTTGATGAATTTGGCGGCGCGTTCGCGGGCGGCCTCGAAGGCGTGCGTGGCGCGCATGGACAGCTCGTGGATGCCGCGATGGACGTTGGCGTTGTCGCGCTCGTAATAGTTCACCAGTGCCGCCACGACCTGCCGGGGCTTCTGCGAGGTGGCGGCGTTGTCGAAATACACCAGCGGCCGCCCGTGGACCGACTGGTCCAGCACGGGGAAGTCCCGCCGCACCGTCGCCCAATCAACTGTGTTTGTGCTGCTCATCTTCAATGATTTAACCACGGATCAGCCCGGCGCGGGGACACTGCCACCGCGACTTTGGAGTGCGCGGACTTGTCCGCGCTTTTCTGGAAGCATCCCCCCGGCAGGCGACAACCGATGCTGCCTTTGCCGCCCGCCACCGACACGCGTCTTGATTGGACGAGATGGCTATTGGCAGGGCGAAAGCTTCTCGAAAAGCGGCGACCCGTCGCCGCACTCCAAAAGTGGCGATTGCAGCGTCAGCCGCGTTGGGTTCATCCGTGTCCATCCGTGGTTGAAATCACATCAACCCGAGCTGCAGCCGGGCGGCTTCGGTGAGCATGCCCTGGTTCCACGGCGGATCCCAGACGAGTTCCACCTGCACGTCCTGCACGGGGTCAATGCCCAGCAGCTTGTTCTGCACGTCCTGTTGCAGCACCGGGCCCATGCCGCAGCCGGGCGCGGTCAGGGTCATCTTCACGCTGACCTTGTATTCGTTGTTGCCGATCGGCTCGACCACGCAGTCGTAGATGAGGCCGAGGTCCACGATGTTGACGGGGATTTCCGGGTCGTAACAGGTCTTGAGCAGGTCCCAGACTTGTTTCTCGACCTCTTCCTGCGTCATGGCGCCGGAGGTCGGCGCGGTGGGCAAGGGCGTGACTTCGAGGCCGAGGGCGTCGGCGTCCTGGCCGCCGATGCGGAACATGTTGCCGTTGACAATGACGGTGTAGCTGCCGCCGAGGGACTGGGTGATGTGGGCCTCCTCGCCCTTGAGGAGGGTGACTTTGGTGCCGGCGGGCACGATCGAGGCCTCGACGTCGCGGGTCAGGATGACGGGTTCAGAACTCATAAATGGAACGATGCAAATCGAACGCCCGCATCATGCCTCAAGTATGGACGGCTCGCCAGTGGCAAGATGGGAGGGACCTCAGCGTCTGCCGTGCGTCCCGTCGGCAGAACTGTTTGATGGAACTGCCGGCGGGACGCACGGCAGCACGCTGAAAGCGTTGCGCGGCACCCCCGCACCGCTCACCGCCGTTGCATGGGCGGGCGGTTTTCGGAATGGCGGAAGGTGATGCGGGCCTTGCCGAGGTCGTAGGGGGACATTTCGACGTTGACCTTGTCGCCCACGGAGATGCGGATGAAGTGCTTGCGCATCTTGCCCGAGATGTGGGCGAGGACTTCGTGGCCGTTGGGCAGGGCCACGCGGAACATGGTGCCCGGGAGGACCTGGGTCACCGAGCCGGTCAGTTCGATGGGTTCTTCTTTGGCCACGCGAATGTCTCCGAATAGCGGGGGAGTGATGCCAGCAACCGCCCCGGAAATCAACGATTTACTGGCTTTTTTGCCGTTGACTCTCCGGGGCGCGGCAGGTGTATTGCGCGGGAACTCCGGGTCGTAACGCAGATCAACGTCTTGCACGCATACACATGAACAACAAACACGACAAAATCCTGTTCTGGGGCTGCTTCATCGCCCTCATCACCACCAGCTACGCCTTCATCAGCCGCATGATTTTGTGCGGCGGGCAGTTCATCACGGATTTCGGCCTGGACAAGGTCGCGGTGGGGGAATTGCAGGGGGCGGGCATCTGGCCGTTCGGGGTGAGCATCATCGTCTTCAGCCTGTTCATTGACCGCATCGGCTACAAGGTGGCGATGCTCTTTTCCTTTGTCTGCTATCTGGCCTACGCGGTCCTGGCGTTCCTGGCCTACACCACGATTCAGGGCGTCACCGGCGAGGCGCTGGTGGCGGCGCAAAAGCAGGGGTATCTGCTGCTCTACATTGGCAGCATCATCCTTGGTCTCGGCAACGGCACGGTGGAGGCCTACATCAATCCCGTGGTGGCCACGTTGTTCCAGAAGGACAAGGTGAAGTGGCTGAACATCCTGCACGCGGGCTGGCCGGCCGGGCTGGTGCTGGGCGGGCTGTGCACCATCGCGCTGGCGAAGCATCCGAACTGGATGATCACGCTCGGCCTGATTTTGGTGCCGGCCATCGTTTTCTTCCTCATGCTGGTGGGCCAGACGTTTCCGCGCAGCGAACGGGAGCAGGCGGGCGTCGGCTACGTGGACATGCTCAAGGAGTTTGGCGTGTTTGGCGCGTTTGTCGGCTTTGGCCTCGTCATTGCCCAGCTTGGGCAGGTCTTCAAGTGGTCCCACACGGTGAGCTGGATTCTGACCTTCGGCATCGCGGGCGCGTTTGCGATCATGACGAAGTCCTTTGGCCGGGGAATTCTGGCGGTGCTCATCCTCATCATGATGCCGCTGGCCACGACGGAGATCGGGACGGATGGCTGGATCAGTTCGCTGATGGAAGCGCCATTGCACGCGCAGGGCTACCACCCGGGTTGGGTGCTGGTTTACACCTCGGCGATCATGATGGTGTTGCGGTTCTTCGCCGGGCCGATTGTCCACCGGCTTTCTCCGCTCGGCCTGCTGGCGGCCTGTTCCGCGCTGGCGGTCGTCGGGTTGACGCTGCTTTCGAAGTGCAACGGAGCGGGTCTGGCCGCCATCTTTGGCGCGGCCACGCTCTATGGCATCGGCAAGACCTTCTTCTGGCCCACAATGCTGGGCATCACCAGTGAGCAATGTCCCCGGGGCGGCGCGCTTACGTTGAACGCGATGGGCGGCATTGGCATGCTGGCGGTCGGCATTCTGGGTTTCCCGTTCATCGGCTACCTGCAGGAATCCACCGCCACCGCCAAGCTGCGCGCCACCGACGCCGCCATTTATCAGAGCGTCACGGTCGAGAAGTCCTACCTGCTCGGCAAATACTCGGCGATTGATCCGGTCAAGAGCGCGGAGGTGACGGACGAGCCGGCGCAGGCCGTGATCAAGACCGCGACCACCGAGGGCCAGTTCAGCGCGCTGGGCAAGATGGCGCTGTTCCCGGCGTTCATGCTCGTCTGCTATCTCGGCATGATCGTTTATTTCCGGTCGAAAGGCGGCTACCGTCCGGTGCAATTGGCCGGCGGCGGGCATTGAGCCGCCGGGTCTCCGACGCACAGAACGGTGGACATCGGCGGCGGTCTGCGTGAATTTCCGTTCACGCTGCCGCCGGTATGAACGCCGCCAACCACCCGACTTCCCTGCCGCCCCCGTTGCTGACGGGGGCGGCGCTGTTGTTCTGGGGCTGGCAGACGGGGTTTCTGCTGATGGGCGCGCTGCTGGCGGTGCTGGCGGAGGGGGCGCGGGTCACGCGCGCGCAGTGGGACCTGAACGAGGAGGATTTCAACCGGCTGTGGAACCTGACGGCGCTGTTCTTCATCGCGGCGGCCGTGCTTTCCTTCACGTTGAACGACGGCCCCGAGGCGATGGGGCGGCTGTTGGACGAGCAGGCGCTGGCGGCGACGCGCGCGGCGGGGGAAACCAGCCAGCGCACCGCCGCGTCGCTGATCCAGTGGTTCCCGATGATTTTCGCGCTGTTTCTGCTGGCGCACACGTTGAGCCGGCGGGGGCCGCTGCCGCTGGCGGTGTTCTCGTTGCTGGCCCGCAAGGCGCGGCGGGCGGGCGAGGCGCAGGCCCTGGCGGACCGGACGGTGAACGTGGGCTGGGCCTATTTCGCCCTCTGCCTGGTATCCGCGAGCATCAACACGAACGAAGGCCCGGGCTTTTACGCCGGCACCGCGCTGCTGCTGGCCTGGGCGCTGGCGGTGAAGCGCTCGCGCCGTTACCGGCTGATCACCTGGGCGGCGGTGGTGGGGCTGGCGGGCGGGGCGGGCTACCTCGCGCAGGCGGAACTCACCTCGTTGCGGCGCTTTTTCGAGAACTGGACTCCGCAGGTGACGTGGCGGCCCACAGCCCGGCGCACCAGCCCGGACCATGTTTACACGTCACTTGGCCAGATTGGCCGCATCAAGGATTCCGGGCGCATTGTGATGCGGGTCGAGCCGAAGGAGGGCACGCCGGTGCCCGGGCTATTGCGCACGGCGAGCTACCGTTACTACCGCAGTCCGGCCTGGGCGGCGGGGAATTTCCGGTCCGAGTTGGGGGAGCGGGTGCCCACCGGTGCCGTGCAGCCCGAGTCCGGCGGGATCAATTATGTGCTGCGCCCGGCGGTGCCGCTCGGGCGCGTGGGCATCACCACCCCGCTGGCGCGGGGCGCGGACCTGCTGCCGTTGCCCGCCGGAGTGGCGCGGCTGGAAAATCTCGTCGCCTACACCCTCAAGACCAACATTCTCGGCGCGGCCATCATTGATGGCCCCGGGGTGGTGGTGTTTGACGCGGTGTTCCACCCCACCGGTTCCTTTGACGGGCCGCCGACCGAGGCGGATTTGCACATTCCGGAGCGGGAACTGCCGGCGGTGGATCAGGCCCTGGCGGAGTTGAAGCCGCCGCCGGGCCAGGCGGCCGTGCAAACTCTGCGCGCGGTGAACGCGTGGTTCCAGGATCATTTCACCTACCGCACCTGGCAGCCGTCCGGGGTGGGCGGCGGCGCGGAGGTCACGCCGTTGCAATGGTTCCTCGCGCCAACCAACCGCGCCGGGCATTGCGAATACTTCGCCACCGCCACCACCCTGCTCCTGCGCCGGCTCGGGCTGCCCACACGCTACGCCGTGGGCTGGGCGGTGTCCGAGGCAGCCCGCCGCGACTACGTCGTCCGCGAACGCCACGCCCACGCCTGGTGCCTGGTGTATTACAACGGCCAGTGGCACGACTTCGACACCACGCCCGCCTCGTGGCTCGAGGCGGAAAACCGCCGCGCCTCGCCGCTGCAAGTTCTTTCCGACGCGTGGACCTGGGTGAAGTTCGAGTTCCTCAAGTGGCGGTGGGGGCAAAGCTCCTTGCGCCGCTACATCTGGTGGATCATCGGGCCGATGCTGCTGTTCCTGTTGTATCGCCTCCTGCGTCGGCGGCCCCGCAGCCGGCCCCGCTACGTGGACCCGCTCGAGGACGAACTGGTCCGCCTCGGGTTGGATTCGGAATTTTACCAGCTCGAGAAGCGGTTGCGGCAGTTTGGCTTTGTGCGCCAGCCCGCCGAGACGCTGGCTGAATTCGTCGAGCGGGCCGTGCGGGATCCGCGGCTGGGCGTATTGGCGGGGGCGTTGCGCGGGTTGCTGCGGCTGCATTACCAGTTGCGCTTCGATCCGCACGGGCTGGACGGTTCCCGCCGCCGGGAGTTGCGGGCCGGAGTCCGGGCCGCGCTGGAACAAATTGCGGCCCAACCGGCGGTCGGCGGCGGGGCCGCCCGGCTCACATCCCCATGATCGAGTAGCCGCTGTCCACGTAGATCACCTGGCCGGTGATGGCGGCCGCGCCGTCGCTGGCGAGGAAGGCGCCGGTGGCCCCGAGCTCCTCGGGCAGGAGGTTGCGGCGCAGTGGCGAGCGGGCCTCATACACTTTGAGCATTTCCGTGAAGCCGGCGATGCCGCGCGCAGCCAGGGTGTTGACCGGGCCGGCGCTGATGCAGTTCACGCGGATTTTCCGCGGGCCGAGATCGTAGGCGAGATAGCGCGCGCCGGCCTCGAGCGCGGCCTTGGCGACGCCCATCACATTGTAGTGCGGCACGACCTTCTCCGCGCCGTAATAGCTCATGGCCACGATGCTGCCGCCCTCGGTCATCAGCGGCGCGGCGGCCCGGGCCAGCGCGATGAGCGAATAGGCGCTCACGTCGTGCGCCACGCGGAAGGACTCCCGGTCGGTGTTGAGGAATTCCCCCTCGAGCGCGGCCTTTGGCGCGAACGCGACCGAGTGCAGCAGCAGGTGCAACTTGCCGAATCGGTTTCCCACCGCGGCAAACACCCGGGCGATGTCCTCGTCCCGGGTGACGTCGCACGGCAGGATGAGCGTGTCGCTGCCGAACGTGCCGGCCAGTTCCTCCACGTTGTCCTTGAGGCGTTCGCCCTGGTAGGTGAAGGCGAGCCGGGCGCCTTCTTTGGCCCAGGCCTGCGCGATGGCCCACGCGATGGAGCGTTTGTTGGCCACGCCGAAAACGATGCCGAGTTTGCCGTCGAGAAGTCCCATAATCGTGTTTGTCTGGTTCGGCGGGAGCATGTCGCCAAGCCCGCCCACCGTGCAAGGCGGAATCCCGCGTTGGGCGGGCGCCGGGGCGCTTGCCCCGCAAGGCCGGGGTCGGCGTCCGGCCCTTCCGGCCGAAATCCGTCCCGGGGTTTGGGTTTTCCGTCAACGGGGCGCATCTCACTTTCTTGCAAGTCCGTTTCATATGTGTGCGGTGGTAGCGTCGGCAATCCTTGGCTGACGTGGAGCCGGGCTTCCCAGCCCGGCGGAAAGCAACGCCCGCCCGCACGGGGCGCTCGGCAAGTTCATGTCGCCCGCCCGG
>Ga0101944_10001857_pt1 | contig 38852 bp, 41 predicted proteins | sample DewCreD2012metaG_FD_75245 | JGI IMG/M metagenome (GOLD analysis project Ga0101944, IMG submission 75245) | Hot spring sediment bacterial and archeal communities from British Columbia, Canada, to study Microbial Dark Matter (Phase II) - Dewar... ... | reverse complement strand
CCTTGTGGACGAAATGGACAAGAAAATCAATCCCCTTGCGGGTGAAGTCCACTGGGTCCACAATGTCCATCTCGTCCATGGTTTGGTCGAAAGAGCCGCGTTCAACTGCCGATTTTAGGCTTATTCGCAGACGGTCCCGTCTGCGCTATGAATTTCGTTCGTTATTCACTACCGTTCCGATTTCCGTTTTGCATCGAGGAATTTGGACAATTCGGCGCATTGGTCGGTGGCGATAAAATCCACACCGGCTTCGATTGCAGCCTGCCATCGGATTTGTACGGCTTCAAGGGATCCGAAATTGTACCCCGGCGAGAGACCGTCCGTAAGGCTTTGGGCCGCCGGGTGGCCGTTGAGCGCATAGAACCGGATCCAATAACCGCGCTTGTGGGCGTCGTCCACAAGATTCTTCAGGCGAACGGCCTTTTCCGCCGTCCATTCGCCGGCCTTGGGCTGTCCTTCGGGCTCGACGTCGCGCCAGGAATGGTTGATCCAGCGTCGGAAGTTGCCGGCGGGACGGGCAGCGTCGGCTTGTCCGAAAATGCGCAGTTTTGCGCCCACGGGGACTTCATCGTAAAAAAAACGGGTCTCGTTGTTGCCGCCGCCGCCCAGCACGAGGATCGGTTTCACGTCAAGCGGGACCGGGGGATCGGGCGCAGGCTGTTTGACGGCGGTGCAAAGCCACGGCTCGTATTCGCCCAGCAGATCCCATACAGCCTTGAAAAAAGCCGGATCCGATCCGCGAAGATCGTTGATGTTCAGCGTGATGAGCGGCCAGTTGCCCCGGTTCCCTTCCTTTAGCGCTTCCTCGGCTATGGGCCGTACCTTCTCGAAAAAATACTCGCGCGGGCCGGGTTCGGTTCCCTTGTAGGGTTTATCGTGGACGAGAATGATCCGCGAATGCCCGGTGGCGGGATCCGTATACCATCCGTAGTCGTTTTCGATGCCCAAGGGAAGGCCCGCCGCCAATGCGCGATCGATCCGATCCGCATACCGGCCGCCGTAGGGGTAACAATTATGCGCTTCCGGCAACACCCGCATGCCGGGCAGGAAACCGGATTCGGCGAAGGTTATCCGGGGGGCCGAAAACACCGCGCAAACGCCCAGAACAAGAACGAACTTCAACATGGCGCGATTCCTTTCCTTTTGCATGCCGGCAATGCGGCGCATGCGGTCAATAATTGGTGATTATCAGTTCGTTGATGGGTCCGCGCAACCTCGCATTGCTGTTGATGGCGCGTGCGGCCTTGACCCGTTCAATCCGAAATCCATCATAGGCCCGTTCGAAAAAATCGTCTTGCGGATTTTCATTTTTCGGATCCGAATTGCTCAACATGAGTTTCGCGCCGCGCCGATCCAGTTCGCGAAAAAAGCGGGCCAGCCGAAGTTGTGACGCATCGCCGAAAGTCTGCACGGCGTAGGACGTAAAATGGGCGGTTTTGCTCAGCGGCCGGTAGGGCGGATCGAAATAGACGAACGTATGCGCGTCAATGAAGTCCGCGCAGGACTCGAAGTCGCCGGTCCGGATTTCGACGTCTTGCAAGGCCCGCGACACAAGCCGGAGGTTCGCTACGTCGCAAATCGCCGGGTTGTCGTAGCGTCCGAAAGGCACGTTGAACTTTCCCCGGGAATTGACCCGGTAAAGGCCGTTGAAACAGGTGCGATTGAGGAAGATGAGCCGCGCCGTGCGCACGGCGGCGTCCAAGCCGGCATCCTCGCGGCCGGGCTCTAGCCAAGGCTCGTTGAACGCCGCGCGCACCGCATAATAAAAAGCACGGCGGTCTTCGGTGGACAAAGCCCGATACTCGTTCGCCATGCCGGCCAATGTATTTATCAACGTTTCCGGGCACGATTGAAGGGTTCGGTAGGCGAGCGTCAGATCCGCGTTGGCATCCATCAGCAGGCAATCGGTAAACGAATACCGGTGCGACAAGTCGAAAAAGACCGCTCCGCTTCCCGCGAAGGGTTCCGCATACCGGGTTATTTTGTCTCGCCCTATTCCCTCCGGAAGCCGGGCCCGAATGGCATCAAGCAATTGCGATTTGCCCCCCGCCCATTTCAGGAAGGGCCGGGCTTTGGGCGGATTTGTCCCCGCGGATTCAGGGGACGGCGTCATTCCGTTTCTTGGCATCTCTGGCTACTATCCATGGCATGTCGAGGCGTCATTATGGAGTGTTGGAAACCGGCAATCAAACCCGGCTTGTTTATCCTAAAATCGGCAGTTGAACGCGGCTCTTTCGACCAAACCATGGACGAGATGGACATTGTGGACCCAGTGGACTTCACCCGCAAGGGGATTGATTTTCTTGTCCATTTCGTCCACAAAGTCCACGGATTGCGCACAGGACCCCGGTTTCGATTGCCGAATTTGGGTTGAACCACGAATGAACGAAGGCGCAAAGCGTAACGTTTTCGATGGCAAAGCATCCAGTCCGCTTGCGCGGACCTTTGCGCTTGGGGCATCCGCTGTGATAGCGTCAGCGCATTGGTATCGTTCTGCGCACGTACCGAAAACAACCGGGAGAGGCGGCATGGCTCATGCCACGGCAAAATCGGGATATCAACAACTGGTTGCGCGCCTGAACAAGGCGCCGCAGGGAGCGCCGCCGTCGGATCTCTTATACAAGATCCTCGGCATGCTCTTTTCCGAAGAGGAAGCGGCGAAGGTTGCGTTGCTTCCCATCAAGCCCTTCGGCGTCAAGAAGGCCGCCGAAGTCTGGAACATGCCGGAGTCGGAAGCGCAAGCCCTGCTCGACCGCCTGGCGGATCGCGCGCTGCTGCTCGATTTTCCGGGACGCGACGGCGCCATGCACTACATCCTTCCGCCGCCGATGGCGGGATTTTTCGAGTTTTCGATGATGCGCGTGCGCGACGACATAGACCAGCATGTCCTCGCGGAACTGTTCCACCAGTACCTCCACGTCGAGGAGGATTTCGTCAAGGCGCTTTTCGCGACCGGCGAGACGCAGTTCGGACGCGTGCTTGTACAGGAGGCGGTGTTGTCGAGTGAAAACGCCCTGCATGTCATGGACTACGAGCGGGCGACGGAAGTCATCGCCACGTCGCCGCAAGTGGGCGTAAGCCTCTGTTACTGCCGGCACAAGAAACAGCATGTCGGCCAGGCGTGCGATGCGCCGATGGATATCTGCATGACGTTCAATGCCGCGGCCGGTTCGCTCATCCGGCACGGATACGCCCGCCGCATCGAAAAGGCCGAAGCCGTGGAGCTACTCAATCAGGCCACGGAACGGGGATTGGTCCAGTTCGCCGAAAACAACCAGAGGCGCGTGAGTTTCATCTGTCATTGTTGCGGATGCTGTTGCGAAGCCATGCTGGCCGCGCGCAAGTTCGGCGTAATGCGGCCCATCCATACGACGAACTTCATTCCCGTCGTCGTCCTGGACGCCTGCACGGGCTGCGGCCGCTGCGTTTCCGCGTGTCCGGTCGAGGCGATGGCGCTGGTCTCGGCGAACGATTCCACGGCGCCGAATCGCCGGATCGCGAAACTCGACGATCGCATGTGCCTGGGTTGCGGAGTATGCGTGCGCGCCTGCGGCAAGAAGGCGCTGAAACTTGAATCGCGTTCCGAACGTGTGATTACGCCGGTGGATTCCGTTCATCGCGCCGTGCTCATGGCCGTCGAGCGGGGAAAACTTCCAGAATTGATTTTCGACAACCAGGCGTCGGCCAGCCACCGGGCCATGGCGGCTATCCTCGGCGCAATCGTCAAATTACCTCCCGTCAAACGCGCCATGGCCGGCAAACAGATGAAATCGCGTTATGTGAATCTATTGCTATCCCGCGTCAAAGCGTCCTGACATTATTATCCCGTATGGCTTCCATCGCTTCCTCGAGCGTCACGGTGGGAAAGCGCAGAACGAACGAGGCCCCCCGGCCTGGACGATCCAGCAGTGTGACCGATCCGCCGTGTTGTTTCATGGCGTTCCTGACCACGGCCAATCCAAGGCCGGTGCCTTGTTCGCCCTTGGTCGTGAAAAAGGCCTCGAAAATGCACTCGCGATGCTCTTCGGGAATGCCCGGTCCCGTGTCTTCAACCGCCAGACACGCCTCGCCGTCTTCCATCCATGTGCGAAGGAACAATTCGCGCGGTTCCTCCCACTCCTTCATGGCCTGGCACGCATTCGCGATTAGATTGAGCACGGCCTGCCGCACAAGCACCAGATCGCCCACACACGAACCCAAATCCGGCGCGAGTTCCTTGTGCGCTGTAACGCCGCAGGACCGCATGGATGGATGCCCCACTTCCAAGCAGGTATTGACCACGCTGTTGAGGCTGAACATGGTCTTGCCCCGGCTTTCCTGGCGCAGCACGTTCATCGCCGAACGGACCATTTCGCTACAGTGCCTGACTTGGGCCTGCATCGTCTTGAGGCGATCCGTGGCGTCGGCGCGATTGGGGTTGTCCAGCATCATCTCGATGGTCGCGCCAATGACCGATAGCGGCGAACCCATGTCGTGCATCACGCCCGACACCAGCCTGCCGAACGTTTCGAAACGGTTCGCCTCGATGGCCAGGCGTTCCATCACGCGGCGTTCGCGTTCTTGCCGCGTCTTGTCCAGCCCCGCATGCACATAGGTCAGCATGGCGTTGTTGTCGAAAGGCTTTTCGAGATAGACGAACGCCCCGAATTCCACCGCCTTCATCGCCGTGTCCAGATGCGCATAGCCCGTGAGGATGATGACCTGTATCTCCGGGCGTTGTTCCTTGATGATCCGCAGCAGATCCACGCCGGACTGGCGCGGCATCCGGATGTCCGTAATGACCAAATCAATGGATTCCCGGTCCAGGATCGCCAGCGCCGCAACAACATCGGACGCCAGAAAAACCTCGTATTCCTCCTTGAGCAACATCCGCAACGCCTGACGGGGGCCGTTTTCATCATCCACCACCAGAATGCGACCCTTTTTCTCTTTTTCATTTTTTTCACATACCTGCCAGCCGGGCAGATTCGCTTGGACCACCTCCAATGGCGTTGCCACTTCCGGGTACATCCTTCCATTCTCCTTCTCGCTTGAACGATTCGATTCCATAACACCGCTCAAAGAGCATTTGTCGTGCCAATTGTTGACAAACAATGCAAATCTATGCACCAAAGCATTTTGCATATCTTTTGTCCAGAAATTACCCTGTTCATATTTGTACAAAATGAAGTCTCTGTATTCGGATTGCACAAAAATGTACAATGTCTCGAAAAAGTATGCATAAGCATAATTAAAGAAAAGCGCGCCCGAATCCTTATTTGTGATTGGGCCAGGCGCTTTCGGATAATTTCTTGAAATAGAGGAGATTCACCGGATGACATGGCGTTTTACATACGGCAGACGGATGAGAAAGGCAACCTGAAGGGTACCCTTGCGGTTGACGAAAAGGAGTTCAAGGTTGTCAAGCGTATTTTCGAGATGCATGTCGTGTACGCCCTGGGGACAGTCGAGAGTGCCAAACATCTTAATGACAGCGGCGGCTCGCATCGGTACAAGAACGGATGGACCAAGAACTACGTGCTTCGGATTCTTGAGAATCCCGTCTGCATCGGCAAGTACATCTTCAATCAGCACGATACCCACAACAAGCGGTTTAGGCCGGAGTCCGAATGGATTATCATTCCGGTTGAGCCCATTATCGAGAAGGAGACTTTCGAGGCGGCAGCGGCATTGAGGAATGATCGAACGCGGCTCCAGAATAGGGGTCGTGGGCAAGTGAGCGACTTCCTTCTATCGGGTCTGCTAAAGTGCGGCAAGTGCGGTGCATCGATGGTGTCGGCGACGGGCAAAGGGGGGCAGTACCGCTACTATGCCTGCGCGAAAAGCATGAAGGAAGGCGTTACGGCCTGTTCGGGCCACAGGCTACGTATCACGGAGTTCGAGCAGTTCGTCCTGAACCTGGTGGTGGACTGGGCTTTTAGTGTCGAGAAAGTCCGGGACATCATCAAGGCAATCCGCCGTAGTTTGGCCGAAGGCGAGAAGCCAATCAGGCAGATAAAGGCCAAGTTGGAAGAAGTCAAAGCCAAGCTGAAGAAGTATTACGATGCGTTTGAGAACGGCGATTACGAGAAAGAGTTTTTCGCCGACAGGATTGCCGGGTTGAAGGCCGAGAAACAGGCATTGCAGCTTGAGATTGAACGCCGGACGGCTCCAACGGAACTGCCGCCTCACTTGTCCACAGAGGCCAACATCCGAAAGATTCAACAGGCCCTCCGGGATGTCTTCCTGACCGGCACACCCGGCCTTATCAAGCGGTACCTCAACATTCTGGTCAAGGAAGTGGTCGTCAACGGCGAGGAAGTGACGATTACGGCTCAAACCGCAGGGGTGCTGGCGTTGCTGGATAGGGGAGAAAAAACAAAAAGTACTCCCGACATGTCAGGAGTACTTAATTCAAGCCATAAATGGCGTACCCGGAGGGACTCGAACCCCCAACCCCTTGGTCCGTAGCCAAGTACTCTATCCAATTGAGCTACGGGTACGCGCTTGGGTGTCTGAAGTGTATCATGTAGGTCTTACTGGAGTCAAAAAGCCGGGTGCGAAAGCCTGCGCGTTGATGATCGCTGTGGTTGTATAATGCCGTAAATTGCCGTTCTAATGTATTGATTCATAATTAAGGCGACTAATTTGGCTTGAAAGGTATTCATCTTGTAGTGGAGGATGAATACCATGAGACGTGCCTGTGAAATCGTGCTGGATACCCAGGAGCGATCGACGCTGGAGAAATGGTCGAAAGGCCGCATGACGCCGGTCCGGGTGATGCTGCGTGCAAAGATTGTGCTGTTGGCCGCCACGGGAATGGAGAACAAGGAGATTGCCGTGGAACTTGGCATTGGCCGCGATACGGCGGGCCAGTGGCGGCGCCGGTTTTCGGAGCGTCGTTTGGCGGGGCTCGTTAAGGATGCGCCCCGTAGCGGCCGCAAGCCCACGCGCCGGGAAGAGACGACGCGGGTGATCGTGGAGCGCACGACGCAGACCAAGCCCGCAAACGCCACGCATTGGAGCACCCGGACGCTGGCCAAGGAATTGGGCGTAAGCCCTTCGATGGTCCAGCGGGTCTGGCAAGCCAACGGATTGAAGCCTCACCGCGTCAAAACCTTCAAGGTCAGCAACGACAAGCAATTTGTGGAGAAAATGCAGGACATCATCGGGCTGTACCTCAACCCCCCGGAGCATGCGTTGGTGTTGTGCGCGGATGAGAAGAGCCAGATTCAGGCGCTGGACCGCACCCAACCGGGATTGCCCATCAAGAAAGGCCGTTGCGGCACGATGACGCATGATTACAAACGCAACATGATATACTTGTAAAAACACGGTACTCACGAGTTCATTACACAAACATCCTTAACGAAATGCATACCCTTTTCCGCACCGTCGGCATCGCTGCCTGACAACATCGGCCATTCTGTGTCGATGCAGAGGAAGTAAGGGCCTAAACCCACCCGCAACGGGGAAAATCGGTGTACTTGCCGGCCGTCATGGATGAAAAGATTGTTTTTTATGTGGGAATTGCTCGGGCCTTTTGGTTCATCCCGCGGGGGTCGTGTATAATCCGCTTCTCTCGACAAGAGTTGAAGGAAGGGTCATGACACGCAGACGCCGGCAGGAATGGTTCGTGGGACTTTTCTTTGTCTCGCCGTACCTGATCGGTTTTTTAGGGCTGACGCTGCTTCCGCTACTGGCCTCGTTTCTATTCAGTTTTACCGACTACGACATTTTCAATGCGCCGAAGTGGATAGGCTTGGAGAACTTCAAACGGCTGGCGCAGGATCGCCTTTTCTGGACATCGTTGTGGAATACGGCGTTTTTCACCGTATTTTCGGTGCCGCTGGGGATGGCGGCCGCGTTTATGCTCGCGTTGCTGCTGAACCGCCGGATTGTGGCGCGTCCCGTGTTCCGCACGATCTTTTTTTTGCCTTCGATCGTTCCGATCGTGGCGGCCTCGGTCCTCTGGGTATGGATTTTCAATTCCCAATACGGCTATCTCAACTGGGCCTTGCAGCCGGTTTGCGACATGCTGAATCACGCATTCGGGGCGCATTTCGCCCCGCCCAACTGGCTGCAGAGTCCGAAATGGGCCAAGCCGGCGCTGGTGTTGATGAGCGTGTGGGGCGTGGGCGGCACGATGGTCCTGTATCTCGCGGCGCTGCAGGATGTGCCGCAGACCCTTTACGAGGTCGCGGACCTGGACGGCGCGAATGCCGCGCAGAAGGTGTGGCACATCACGCTGCCGATGGTTTCGCCGATCCTGTTTTTCACGTTGGTGATGGGGTTGATCGGCGCCCTGCAAGTGTTCACGCAGGCCTTCATTATGACCAAAGGGGGACAGCCGGGCGTCTCGACGTTGTTCTACTGCCTGTATTTGTTCCAAAACGCGTTCGAGTATTTCCGGCTGGGCTATGCGTCGGCGATGGCGTGGATCCTGTTCGCGATCATCGGGGCCATCACGGCGTTCGTATTCCGGGCTACAGGACGCTATGTGTACTATGAAGGGAGCGGTTCGGAATGAAACGCGGCGGCTTCACGACCCATGCGCTGGTTTTCACGCTGTCGCTCGTGTTCCTGTTTCCTTTCGTTTGGCTGCTGACAAGCGCGGTGAAACCCAATGATCTGTTGAAACAGTTTCCGCCGGTATGGGTGTTCACGCCGACGCTCGAACACGTGCGCGAGTTGTTCCTGCCGGATTCCCCGTTCCAGTTCTGGCAGTTTCTGTGCAACACGTTGTATGTATGCGCGTTCGTCGTCGCGGGCAACGTGCTGGCCTCGGCCATGGTGGCCTACGGTTTCGCGCACACGAAGTGGCCCGGACGCAATCTGTTGTTTTACGCGATGCTGGCGACGATGATGGTGCCCGCGCAGACGATGATGATCCCTATTTTTCTTTTTTTCCGCCGCTTGGGCTGGATAGATTCGTTTTTGCCGCTAACCGTCCCGGCATTGTTCGGCAACGCGTTTTTTATCTTCATGCTACGCCAGTTCTTCATGACCGTGCCGCGCGATCTGCTCGACGCCGCGCGCGTGGACGGGCACGGCGAGATTGCGATCTGGTGGCGGGTGGTGATGCCGCTTTCTGTGCCGGCGCTGGCCGTGGTGGGATTGTTTTCGTTTCTCGGCGCATGGAACGATTTTGTCGGACCGTTGATCTACCTGCTGGATGAAACCCGGTATACGCTCTCGCTGGGACTGGCGATGTTTCAAGGCCAGTACGAGGTGCAATACGGCCGCCTTATGGCCGCTTCGGCCCTGATGACCTGTCCCATCGTCGTCTTGTTCTTTTTCGCACAGCGGCAGTTTATCGAAGGCATCAAAATGACCGGCATTAAGGGATGAAGGTTTGCCGCCCGGCGACGGTTGCGCATATTATCGGACAGGGCGTATATCGCCAGTGTAACATATTGGATGGTGAAATGTACTATGTTCGGAACGCTGCGCAGCGGACTTGATTTGCATCTGTGTTTGGTGTAAGATGCGCGAAATAAGAACTTTCGGGTATCTTGCCCGGCACAAAGCGGTAAATGCTTGACAAGAGAGAAAAATTCCGGTAATATACAACACGTTGTGGTTGGGATCGCGTTTCAGGTTATTGCGCCACAAGAAGTTTGGTGTATGGACCAAAGGCGGGATTGCAGCCTGTTGAAAACGGAGGTGGCAGTGCGGTGAAACATGTGAATATGATCTCATGCGTACCGGCACTTGCAACAACGAACACGAATATTCCGGAGGAGGTCCAGAACAAGGTAGCGCTCGAAACGGCCCTGTTGGCGTTTATCGTGGCGTTGCTCAAGGGAATCCTTCCCTTGCTGGACAAGTCGTAAGAAAAGCGGTCTTGGCACTCAACAACCTTTTGGAGATGAAACCATGAAGCATGTACACGCAATTTCCCGGATGCCCGTGCGCGGAACGACAACGGCCGGCGTCAATTCGGAATTGATTATTTCGTTTTTGATCGCCATTTTACAGGCCATAAAGCCATTGGTTGTGGCGATGGAGCCCTCAAAGGAGCAGACCGCGTAGCACATTGACTCTGAAAGGAGGCGATGGCGATGAAGCATTTGCAGGTTATTTCGCGGGTTCCTGCGCGAGGATCCTCGACGATGGGCACGGCGGCGGTGGTCGTTCAATTTCTGATTGCGCTTTTAACGGCGGCGCAGCCGCTGCTTACGGCGGCCATGCCGCTCAAGGCGCAACAGCCGAAATTTGCGGGATCCGGTGACGACATCCCCGATTTTCCGTAATGGCCGGGAAGAATCGGCCGGTTGTTCAGTGTTCTGTACGTCGGCGGCGAGGTTGCAATGCCGATAAATAAGAAGAAGAAGCGCAAACACAAGGGAGAAACGAAATGAAGCACGTTAAGAAGGTATCGGTTGCGAAGGCTGTAAGTCTGTGGGACATCCTGAATGGCTTGGTGCCGGGCGAAGGCGAAGGCGAAGGCGAAGGCGAAGGCGAAGGCAAGAAGTAGTCCATCATAGCCAATAACTCCTTTTGACATCAGACGGTTGGAGAGAGAAAATTCTCTCCAACCGGCTGGTTGGCTTTGCGTGGTTGACAGGCCATCGGGCGGGGTGGCATAATCCTCTTGCCCGTGGCGGTAGTTTCACGTAATATGGGGAGCGAGGAGGATGGACGCAATGAAACATGTTATGCGCATTACCGCCGTACCATCGGGACGGGCGGACACGTTGGCGGAGTGGTGGGATTTGTTCCGTGAACAATTGGATGCGTTTTGGCGAACGGATATCAAGAAAGAAGTGGCGGGGTAAGTGGCTTTCTGCCAGGCGATTCGGAGATCCGCAATGAAACATATTGGACGGGTTTCGGTAGTATCCAACGGTTTTAGCGGCCGGCCTCAACCCGGCAGAGCCTATGCGATAACCGATTTTTGGAATGGAATGTGGCGGGTCTGGTCCGATTTTGTCTATCAGAAAAAGAACGAGATCGCCATCTAATCGAGAGATTTTTAATCTGGCCGGGACCCAAGCGGGTTGAGTCCCGGCGTTTTTATTGGTTTTGCATAACGGCGGAACAACAGGGGGAATGAAGAACCAAAAACATCGGAGGCGAGTCGTCGCGTGATATTGGGCCAATATGCAGTAATCCGATCGGCAGAACCCGATGACGCATCCGCGTTGCTGGGAATATACGATCCGTCGCGCCCCCGATGCTGTCTTCTGGATGGGCGGCGCGAGTTCATTATTCCCACCCGCGACGAGATCCGGGAAGTCATGAACCAGAAAGAAATGGGCCGGAGCATGCTGTATGCCGTCGAAGACAAGACAGGCATGGTGCGTGGATTTTGCTCGCTGCGGGGCGTCAATCTTGAAGCGAGTTTTATGGAAACGGTCCTGATGTTTCACGACGACGGCGATTTGGACACGCCCTTGGCCGAGGAGGCGTTCGCGTTTCTTGTGCAATATGCCTTCGTCCGGCTGAAATTAGGCAAACTGATTGCCTACGCGCTGGATACCGAGTCCGCGTTGCGGCGTTTTTTACTGGCTCACGGTTTTCAAAGCAACGGAATCCAGCGTGAAATTGTCTTTTGGGGCGGGGGGTGGCACAATATCGAGGCATTTTCACTGTTCCGAACGAACAGCGCATCCCCGGTCTGAGGTATACCATGGCAGTCAAGAGCAAAACATTCCTTCGCCGTGCCGAACGCGAGGATTTGGATACGGTCGTCAGCTGGATGGAAGATCCAGATTTCACGCAGTTTCTTTACGGCGATCCGGCCCGTTCGCCACGCCAAATCCGCGAGACCATTGTGCAGATGCTTGGACGTTCCGCGGGGCAAACCGTTCCGGGCGCCCTTTATCTCGTGATTGATTCCGAGGAGCATGGCCCTATCGGTATGCTGTCGCTGCAGAACATCAGTTGGCGCAACCGCGCCTGTACTCTCGACCTTTACATCGGCCAGAAACATTTACGCAACCGGCTGGTCGCGGCCGTGGCGTTTGTGCGCGCGATGGAGTACTGTTTTGAGGAGCTCAACCTGCACCGGGTCGGCGCGTTTATTTACGCGTTCAACGAACGCTCGTGGCGTATTCTCGAAAAATCCGGCGCGGTGCGCGAATTGGTTCTGCCGAAGCATGTGGCGCGGGACGGCCAGTTGCACGATGTGTACGGCTACGGCTTGCTTCGTTCCGAGTTTGAGGCGTTTAAGGCGAAACATGCGCGTTCCATCGAAAATCTGATATCGTCCACGGTGGATGATCGCCGCGCATCCGAAACCGCGCCGGAGATCCTGTCGTGAGCGTTCTTGCCGCGGCCTTTCTCGTGTTGCTGTCGCTGCATGTTGCACATTCCCTGTATCGCCACAGGCGGCCGGGCTTCGTGGATCCGGTTCACCCGGAACTGTATCCGGTGTGTTTTTCGGTCCCGCCGTTTGTGGTGACGTGCCTGTCGGCGCTGAATCCGCGAGCCCCCGGCCGGGTGCTGGCCGGATATCTTCAACTGGCGCTTTTCGTTCTGGCCTGTGTGCTCGGCGTCCAATACGGTATGTTTTCCCGGCGCCTGGTTTCGCCGGTGGATATCGCCCTGGGGTTGCTGATCGGCCATCTGGTTTTTGGCGCAAGTCTGCTGATTACGCAGGCCTCGGTGCGCGAGGCCGCGTTACATTTGATTGATCTGCACCCGCTTTGGTCTTTCATCGTCGAAAATCCGGCGGTTCTGATGCAGTACATCGCCATCAGCATCGCCGAGGAGATGATGTACCGGGTCTGCGCGCAACCGGCGCTTATCGCCCTGACGGGATCACCGTGGGCGGGTATTCTGATGGTGGCGATCGTGTTCTGTGCCGTTCACGAGCATTTTTTCAAAAATCCGCCGGGACAATCGGCGGAATTTTTTCTGTTTGCCGTCCTATTGGGCGCATTGTATTACGGGACCGGCAGCCTCATCCTCGTGATCGTCGTTCACGCAGTCCGCAACATCGAAATCGCTTTTTTGGAAGACTGGGTGCATGCGGAGGCCTGCGGAGGTGAAGGGCTGGCTGACATCGAGCGCGAGTACAGGACCGGGCAGCGTGCGGCAGTACTGCTGTCGGGAGCCGGCCTGCGCGGCGTCGCATGTTTCGAATACGTCCGGACGATTCCTGGTCCGGCCCACGCCATGGAGCAGTCATGACACAACCGTACCTGGTCGAGATCGATCATGTAGACAAGACGTTCTATACCCATCATTTTTTCCAGAACGATCCGGAAACGGGCCGCCGCGTGCTGCACAAGAAACAGTCCGTGCACGCCGCCTGCGGCATCGCATTCGGCATCAAGCCGGGCGAGATTTTCGGGCTGCTCGGCCCCAACGGGGCGGGCAAGACAACCACCGTGAAAATGGTTTCCGGGCTGGTCCGGCCCGACAAAGGCCGCGTGTTTGTAGACGGAATGGACGTCGAACGTAAACGCCTCCAAATCCTCAAAAAAGTGGGCGTGGTGCTCGAAGGCACGCGCACGAGCATCTGGCCGCTGACACCGATGGAAAATCTCGTCTATTACGGCAATCTCAAGAACGTCAAGGGGCACGTGTTGCGCGCGCGCGCGGCGGAATTGCTGCAATTCATCGGCCTCAAGGACAAAATGAACATCCAGGTCCGGCAGCTGTCGCGCGGGGAAAAGCAGAAACTGGCCATTTGCATCGCGCTCATCGCGGATCCGCCGGTCATTCTGCTCGACGAACCCACGACGGGGCTTGACGTTCAAAGCAGCCGTAACATCAAGGACAAAATTTTCGAAATGACGCGCACGCAAGGCAAGTGCGTCCTGGTGACCACGCACGACATGCACGTCGCGCAGGAGATTTGCGATCGCATCGGCATCATCAATCACGGCGTGCTGGTCGCCTGCAAGCCTACGGCGGAGCTGCTCGATTATTTTTCGGATCAGGTGTTCGAGTTTCGCGTGGATCGCGCGCCGGAGTCCGGGGCGCTCGACGCCATTCCCCAGGTCCGGGGCGTGTCCGTAGAAACGAACGGCGACGACCCGCTGATTGTGGTGTCGGTGGACGCGGAGATCGAAGCGCGATCGGAGGCCTTGTATGCCACGATGCAGCGTCTTCAGCAACTGGGACTGCGTCTACGATCCGTGTCGCAACGCCAGCAGACCCTTGAAAACGTTTTCCTGCGTCTGACGCGGGCGCCTCTGGCGGACGGAAAGTGAAAGGTATCCGATGGGCTTTTTCCTGGTTATGAAGGCGGAATTGGTGCGGACGTTCATCATCATGCGCCGTTATTGGTTCCGGACGGTTACCGGCATGATCATCGGTTACAGCATGTTGCTGATGCTCGTCCTTGGGATGATGTACAAGGGACAAGCAGTCGGCCAGGCCGCGTCGAAACTGGGCGCGGGCCAGGATGCGACCAATTGGGCGCTGGGTTTCATTATCGGAATGTTCGCGTTCGGAGTGGTCGGATTGTTCACGCAGGGGCTTCAGGAACTTGCGCAAAGCGGCCAACTCGAACAACTCTGCATGAGTCCCCATGGTCTCGTGACGAATTTCATGGCGCGCTCCGCGGTCAGTTCCGTTTCGAACATCCTCACGTCTTCGCTGATGATCTGGCTGATATCGAAGAGCGTCCAGGGTACGCTGCACGCCGACCTGGTCCCGACGGCGGTCCTGCTGGCCCTGACGTATTTCAATCTGGTTGGATTCGGCTTCATGGTGGGGGGGTTGGTCCTCGTTTTCAAACAGACCGGCCAGGTGGCCGTGATCATCCGCATGTGTCTTTTTGGATGGGCCATTTTCGCGACGGACAAGATCAACCAGTGGTTCACGGTGGCGCAGTTGTTTGCGCACGCCCTTCCGATTACCGACGCGGCCATCTGCCTCAAATATGTGCTGATCCAGAACCAGCATGTCATGGATGCGTCCGGTGAAATGATATTCGAGTCGGTGTTTGCCCATCCGTCATTCTATTTTCTGGTCGTCAACAGCATTGCGTGGACGTTCATCGGCATTTTCTGTTTCAAGGTGCTCGAAAACCACAGCCGGACCAAGGGCACGCTGGGGGCGTATTGATGCGAACGATTCCCCTGTTGCATCGCTTCGAATACGGCGGGAAGCGGTTTGCCCTCGATCCGGAGACATGCTTTTGTTTCGAGTGCGACGCGATTTCGTGGGACGTGCTCGGCCTTTATCCCGAATCGAGCGTAAATGCGGTGTTTCACGCGCTGGAAAGCCGGTATGACCGCAAGGAGTTGTCGGAAGTCATCGGCGAGTTGGAATGGCTTCGCGCCACAAAATCCATTCTTACGCCGCCCAAGGCCGCGGATGTGCTCAAGGCGTTTGAAGTGGAGCGCGGCCTGAAACGCCTCACGGTGTTTTTAGGGGATGCGCCCTCTGAAGACACCGCACGCCGCGCGTGGTTCGGACGCGGCGCGGCCGCCGTTCCGGCAAGCCTGCGGGAACGCACGCGCGATGCGGTCGCGCTCTTGCTGAACCGTTCCGGGACACAGAAAGATCTCGAACTGGAATTTCGCGTGGATGGATCGCTGCGCAATCCCGAATTGATCGGTGAGATTTGCGCGCAAGCGATCAAGATGGCCAGGCTGGCGGGCAAGAAATTCGCGGCATCGGTCCGTATGGACGGATTTTCGCCCGCCAAGACGCCGAAAGCGCTCGAAGGGCACGCCTTCGGGGTTCGGATGCGGTTCGAAGATACAGCCGCCGCCGCACGGGCGCATGAACTGGCGCAGGTTCCCGGAGCGACGCTGGGCCGCATCGCAAAATTGATTCAGCCGTCCACCGAAGGAGTGAGCGGCCAATTCATTGTCCGCCCGAATCACCCGGAATTCGGGAACGTGGTGAAAGAACTCGATGAAGCCGGATTCCGGCATATCGAACTGGATCTCGACGCGATGTATGCGGCGAATCCGTCCCTTGATCCGGCGGCCGCTATTGCGGGACTTGGGCGGTGCGCCGAGTATTACATACAGCGTCTTCTGCAACATCACTACTTTCGCCTGGATCCGATTGCCTGGCTGTTCCACCGGATTTATACGGGGACGCCCGTCAGCCGCAGCGATCCCGCCGGCACGAACGAACTGGCCGTTGACGCGGAAGGCGGCATCTATCCATGCGCGGGGCTGGCGGGCATCGAAACATTCCGGCTTGGGACTCTGGACGATGGCCGAATGGACGAGGACGCCGCCAAGCGTTTCGACGATGTCGGATCGCTGACCACCGCGCCGTGCATTCGCTGCTGGGCCCGGCGGTTGTGTGGAGGCGGAAGCGTTGTCGTGCATCACGCGATGACGGGATCGTACCGCCGTCCGCATGAACCCTGGTGCGACGCGCAGCGCGCATGGATGGGCGCCGCCATTGCCATCTTCCAGCAGCTCGTGGCGGCGGGCGTTCATTTTGACCGTATCTACGGTGGCCTCGGAAAACACGAAAAACCGTCGCTGTTCACCATGGCGCGCGCGGCATTGGCCATGACCATCGGCGTGCGGCCCATCGCGGAAGCCGACGCGCCCATGCTGACCCGCTGGGAAAATTGGAACGAATCGGCGTATTTTCTTTTCAACGAGCGCGGGGTGATGCTTGGCACACAGTACGACCGCGAAATGGAGTCGCTGCATCCCAATCCCCTCGAACAGGAATTTGTGCTGGTCCGAAAGAATGGCGATGCGTTCGGCTTGCTGAAAATCCGGCCCGAACGTCTTGCCGGCGCCGCCACGGCGTGGTTATACATGCACGACGAAAAGGATTACGCCTCCGAGAATATCCGCAAGGGGTTCCGCGCACTGCTCAAGGAAGCCGCGGGCCGGCAGACCTTGCGCCGCGTACTGCTGCCTGTCTCCGCGCGCGAACAGGGACTGCGCGCTTTCCTCGAAGCGACGGGTTTCACCTCCGCCGGCACGCTGCGGGAGGCTCTTTACCTGCATGGCGCTTATGAACCTGTCGAGATTTTCACGCTGTCATTCGAAACGTAAGGCCGGATCCAAGGCATTTATGTCATTTCGCGACTCTTGAATCCGCGGTTATCTTGTGCCATTCCGGCAAGGCATGATAGCATTCTTTTCTGTTTGCCCCGCGCTTGGCGCCGTGCCCGTAATCGGAAAAAGGGGAGGCGTTATTGATTGCGATACGGACCACGGGCGCGGGCGGACATGATTCGGCATTGAATCGAATTTGGAAATGGAGCGAACCATGGGCTTTTTTGGACGTCTGCGCGATCGGTTGGACAAGACGCGCGCGAGTCTTGTACACAATGTGCGGCGGGTGTTGGCGCTTCGTCCTTTGATTGACGATGACGTTTTCGACGAACTTGAGCAAATTCTGATCGAAGCCGATCTGGGTATCGAAACCACGATGGGAATCATCGGGGATATGCGGCGCATCGCCCGCGAGAAGGGTCTCACGTCTTCGGAAGAATTGTTCGCGGTGCTCAAGGACGAACTGGTGGCCATCCTCGAACCGGGCGATCACGCAATGACATGGACCGCGCCGGATGGCGGACCCCATGTGACGCTTGTGGTCGGCGTGAATGGTTCCGGCAAGACGACGACGATTGGCAAACTAGCGGCCCAACTCGTGAACGAAGGCAAAAGCGTCATGCTCGGCGCGGCGGACACGTTTCGCGCGGCGGCGGTCGAACAACTCACGATCTGGAGCGAGCGGACGGGCGCGCCGATTGTCAAGCACAAGGACGGGGCCGATCCCGCCGCGGTGGCGTATGACGCGGCCGACGCGGCGATCTCGCGCGGTATGCAATGCCTGCTGATAGACACGGCCGGGCGGCTTCACACCAAAGTGAACCTGATGGAAGAGTTGAAGAAGATCCAGCGCGTGGTTGGCAAGCGTTTGCCGGGCGCGCCGCACGACGTGCTGCTGGTGCTCGACGCGACCACGGGACAAAACGGTTTGCAACAGGCGAAACTTTTCACCGAAGCCTTGAAGGTCACCGGCATCGTGCTGACCAAATTGGACGGAACGGCCAAAGGCGGCATTGCGATGGCCATCCAAAAACAATTGGGCATCCCCATCAAGGCCATCGGCGTCGGCGAGGGCGTCGAGGACTTGCAGCCGTTCAACGCGCGGGAATTCGTTGAGGCGATTTTCACATGAAATGGGACCTATAGGGCGAATGGGACGGATCGTTCCCACAGGTCGCATACGGCCCATGGAGGATTGAAGTCGTGGCGATTCGGTTCTACAACACGTTGTCACGGCGGCTGGAAGAATTCGAGCCGCTGGAGCCGGGGCAGGTTCGCATGTACACCTGCGGTCCGACGGTCTACAACTTCGCGCACATCGGCAATTTTCGCACGTACTTGTTTGAGGATTTGTTGCGCCGCCATCTCAAATATCGCGGGTATGCCGTCACGCAAGTCATGAACCTGACCGACGTCGAGGACAAGACCATCCGCGCGAGCCGCGAAACCGGTGTGCCGCTCAAGGACCTTACGAAGAAGTACATTGATGCATTCTTCGCGGATCTCGACACGTTGCGTATCGATCGTGCGGAACATTATCCCGCCGCGACGGACCACATCCCGGAGATGGTGGCCATTATCAAGCGGCTGCGCGAAAAGGGCCATACCTATGAAGCAGGCGGAAGCACCTATTTTCGGTTGAGTTCGTTTCCGGGCTACGGGCGGTTGAGCCATTTCGACATGTCGCAACTCAGGGAAGGCGCAAGCGGGCGCGTGGACCTTGACGAGTACGGCACGGAGGACGCGCGCGATTTTGCGCTCTGGAAGGCTTATGACGCCGATGACGGCGATGTCTATTGGGACACGGAACTTGGGCGCGGACGTCCCGGATGGCACATTGAATGTTCCGCGATGAGCATGAAATACCTTGGCGAATCATTCGATATCCACACGGGCGGCATTGACAACATGTTCCCGCATCACGAGAACGAGATTGCGCAATCGGAATGCGCCACCGGCCGTCCTTTTGTCAAGTACTGGCTGCACTCGGCGCACTTGATGGTCGAGGGCCGGAAAATGGCGAAATCGTTCGGAAACTTCTATACGCTGCGGGATTTGACCGAAACGGGCCACAATCCCCTCGCGATTCGGTGGGTTCTCCTCGCCACGCATTACCGCCAGCCGAGCAATTTCACGTTCGAAGCCGTCGAAGCCGCAAATCAGGCGTTGCAACGCATCAGGGATTTTCGTCTGCGCCTGAAAGACGCCGCCGGCAACGGATCGGATCTCGCGCCCGAAATAATGTCCTGCGAAAAGACGTTCGGCGAGGCGCTGGACGACGACCTCAATATATCCGGCGCGCTGGCGGCCGTGTTCGATTTCGTCCGAGATGTAAACCGCTTGATCGATCGCGGCGAAGTGGGCGCGCGCGGCGCCGAAAACGCCGCCGCGCTGCTCGAGCGGATCGACGCGGTGACGGGATTGTTTCCGGCGATGGAAGAAACCGTCCCGCAGGCCGTGCTCGACCTTGCTCTCGAACGCCAGCTGGCGCGGCGCAACAAGGATTTCGCGCGCGCCGACGCCATCCGAAATCAACTGGCGGACGAAGGATGGATTATCGAGGATACGCCCGACGGTCCCCGCGTCAAACGCAAGTAACCGGGCTGCCGCCGCTTTCGGAAGATCGCGCAGGCGGCAGCGCCGATCGCGGCGATCAAGGACCATGCGTTGCACGCAGGCATGGGATAGGCCGTGGTCTTCAATTCATCGCCCACCGACGCCGCGATGGCGTCCAATTCCGCCCGGTAGTCCTCGCAGAGAACCTCCGCGCGCGCCATGATGGCATCCGCCGTGGTTTCGTCGGTTTCCAGGATCGCCGCCATGCCTTGGACCAATATCGATCGGATAGCCGGCAGATCCTGCATCGCGAGTTGCAGGCCGTAGACACGGATCAACGTGCGATAATTCGAGGCCATCGCGTGTACGATGGACTGCGCCTGTTCGAGCGCCAACCCCGGCACGCGCTGTGAGAGAGGCAAGGCGAACGCGTCCACCAGCAGTTGGGCGTGCGTGGATGTGAACGAATCAGCCGCCCGCGCCATGACATCGCCCCACCACGGGCCGAAGTCGCGGCGGATCATGTAATCGAGCACGGCTTCGATAACGTCTTCGCCGCGGTAGATACTGATGCCGAATTCATCTTGCAATTGGCGCATGCGCGCCGTGAAATACGTGTCCGGCGCGCCGGGCTCGTAGTAGCAATGGGCGTAATGATCGGCGCCCCATGCGCCGTTGTGCGTGGCGAATCCCAGGGAAAATGGGGCCGGGGCCAGACGGTCGAACTCGAAGTGCGTCATGGGCTGAATCGCGTTTTTGATTTCCGGCGAAGGCGCCATGCCGAAGAAGTCGGGCGCCGTCGAACCGTAAAGGACTTCGGGCCATGTCGTGCCGCAGACCCGCCACGCGATGTATGCGTGCGTGCTCATGCCGAACCCGAAAGCGTTCGTGGACATGCCCGCCAACACGATCGTTGTCATCCAGGCCGCCCTGCGCATGCTTGTTGCCTCCGTTACGCGATCATCCGTGTCTGTCCGCGCGCCTTGTAAGCGTTTTCCATCAATTCGGTAAGTTGAATGCCCTCATCAAGTCCGAAGGGAATCGGCGCGCCATGCTGGATCGCGTCGGCCCAGATGCGGATCGGACGCGGCAGGGCGGGGGGCAGGTCCGCGGGGCGGACCCAACCCTGGATCGCGCCGCATGCCTTGTCCGAACGCAGCAGGACGCTGTCTTCCGGTCCGCCGGTGAACAGCGAACCCGCCGTTCCGTGCAATTCAAGCATGTCGGGACAATGCCGCGACACAAAACTGGTCTCGACGACGGCAATCGCCTTGTTCGCAAATTCGATGACGGAGACGGCGTTGTCTTCGACGGCGTGATCCGTGGTGTGCAGGAAGGTGGAATGAATGCGTTCGGGGCGTCCAAGGATCCAGCGCGCAAGATACATTGGATGCGCGCCGAGGTCCATCATCGCGCCGCCCCCGCAGGCCACGGGATCGTAGAAATGCGGAGGCAACCAGCCGCTGCTCGCCCCGTCGTGCGCAACGCGCACACGCAACAGCGTGATGTCGCCGATCAGACCTTCCTCCGCGACTCGTTTCGCAAAGAGAAATTTCGGGCGCGTGCGCGCGGGAAACGAGATGCAGAACTTGACGCCGGCTTTGCGCACGGCGTCCGCGATGGCCTCGCATTCCCCGACAGTCGGCGCCATGACCTTTTCGGTGAAAATATGCTTGCCCGCGTTTGCGGCGGCGATCATGACTTCGGCATGGCGGTTCGTGGGGGCGTCGCACACGATGCCGTCCATATCGTCGCGCGCCATGAACCGTTGCAGGTCCGGTTCGAAGGGAATGCCGAGTTCGGCAGCCCACGCCATTCCCCGATCCGGTTCCTCATCCCATACGGCCGTGATGGCCACGCCGGGGATGTCCTTCAGTTCGTTTGCATACCCGCGGGCATGCACATGCCAGCCGCTGGCCATTCCCACTCGCAACATGATTCGGGCCCTCTTTGCTTCCGGAAAACACGGCGCCGGTTCGGATACTTTTCCCAAACCGGCGTCATCATACCGAATCGGTTATTTCCAAGCCAACTTCGGAAACACTAACCCCATAAGAGGAGGCGCCCGCAGGCTGCGGAGTCGTGCGGTCGTAGTCGGAAGCGCGGCCTGCGGGGCCAACCATGGCGACTGCTTGATACCCACTCAGGGCTGGATAGTGAGAGCAACCTTTGTGCCAATTTCTGATCGCCCTAAAAAATGGCGTAAGTCCTTGTAATTCGGGCTGAAGTTCTCTACCTATTGCCCTTCCGGAAACGAATATCCGCAAGTTTATTGCGGAATTCCGCAACAAACGGTCACAAACCCTCGTGGCGTTCTCTTGACGATATGCCGTCCCAGCAATACCATGAGCACAAAGAAAACAATCTGCGTAAACCAAAATCCGGCGCCGTACATGCCGTTCGGATAAGCCATCTTGACGAATTGAAAGCAGAAGGCGATCGTCATAACCCACGTCATAAGGGCCTTTACCGTTTTCGTTTCATTCCAGACCCGCCAGTTGGATAACTTCATCCAGAAGATCAGCCCGGCCAGGGCGGCGGCGGTAATAAGTCCGTAAACCGCCACGATACCAGCCGGCATTACGCGGCGTTCCAAGCCCCAATACGTAAAGACATTGAGTCCATTCCATAAAGGCACGAACCATGCGGCGTAGACGATGCCCAGCGCGGCCGGCCACGCATGGCGCGGTTCCGGCGGCGAGACGGCGTCTTCATCTATCGCGCGGATCGCCACGCCCCAAGACAAGCCGCCGCAAAGCCCCCATGTCATTTCGGCGATTTTCCACCAATCAATCGGGATGCCGGTGCGTTCACCGAAAACGCAACACCAACTTCCAAGGGGAAATCCGATTCCAAAACCAACGGCGCTCGCCGCCGCCGCGAAAAAGGCCGCGCGGTCGCGCTTGACCCAACGAAGCCATGCCACCAGGGCCAAACCGGCCGCGAGCAATCCCCAAGTGTTGTCGTCACGCGACCATTCGCCATCGGGATGCCATGCCGCGGCCGGCAGGTAGATCGCGGCCAGCGGCAGCAGCCAGAAGGCGTCGCGCGCGCGGTAGCGAACATCGCTCAATGCCATGCCCAGTCCCCCGCCGCCGATTGCGCCCCAGATCGCGCCTTTCAGCAACAGGAGCGAGGTGCATACCATCGCGCAGCCGGGCTTGCCCAGCGAGCCCGCAACGGCTCCGTAGCTCATCGAGCCGCCGATGGCGAGGCCGATTCCGCCGCCCAGGCACACCCACGCGAACCGCTGGCGCTTGCGGCGGTCCAGCGTTACGAGCAGGACGGCCAGCGCGCCCAGCACGCCCGCCAGCATGGCGCCGCGTTCATGGCCGATCTGGCCGCGTATGCCCCAGCCCAGCGCCATCGCGATTCCGCATACCCACAGATAGCGGAACAGTCCGGGCCGGTATGGCGTTTGCGGTTCCATGCGGGTACTTTACACCACTACGCATCCCGGGACATAACCTCGGAAACGGTCCGTTGTCGAAAACACGAATGGAAGCATCAAAGATGCAGCCAGTGCTCGAACATGAGGATGGCCCAAAGGGCGTGGCCGTTGTCTTCATGACCGGCGTCGTGGCGCCTGAAAAGGGCGCGGACGGCGTTCTGGTTCAGAAAGGTTGTGCATCGGGCATTGTTTGTCAAAACCATTTCGGCGAAATGTCGCCGTAGATCCTTGCGAAACCAGCGATGGATGGGCATCGCGAATCCCCGCTTGCGCTGGACGAGCAGTTCGGGCGGCAGGATGTCGCGGAATGCCTGTTTGGCGAGGCGTTTCGAGACGCCGCCGGCGTATTTCAATCCAAAAGGCAGCGTGGCGGCGAATTCGATGAGACGGTGGTCGAGCAACGGCACGCGGGCTTCCAGCGAATGCGCCATGCTCATCCGATCCACTTTCACGAGGATGTCGTCCGGCAGATACAGGACGGTATCCTGATACAGCATCCAGTCGTCGAAATCGGACGGTCCGTCCGCGGCGTGTTCTTCAAAGCGGTCCACGGCGTTTTGCGCAACGGCATTGGCGAAGCCGGTTCGATACAGCGCGGCGCGCGCATCCGCGTCGAGGCACGTCTCGCGGCGTCGAAATGCGGCGCGGCCGTCGAGCCGCGCATCCCAACTGAAGCGGCGCAGTTTGGCGATTGTCGGCGATGAGGGGACAAGATGAAGCGCCGCATCAATCAGTGATCGCAAAACGGGCGGCACGCGCCGGTATGCCTGGACGCGGCGGGTGTTGTGTACCCATGAGTACCCGGCAAAAAGTTCGTCGCCGCCGTCGCCGGACAGCGCAACGGTCACCTGTTGCCGTGCAAGGCGCGAAACAAGCCACATCGGCACGGCGGAGGAATCGGCGAACGGCTCGCCGAAATGGGCCATCAATTGCGGCGCGATGCCGGCCATGTCGGGATGAAGAATCGCTTCGGTATGGTCCGTGCCGAACCGTTGCGCGGCGATGCGCGCATAGGGCGTCTCGTCGGCGGCCTTGTCGTCGAAACCGATCGTGAACGTTTTGACCGGACGCGCGCTCATGCCCGCAAGTGTCGCGACGACGCTCGAAGAATCCATGCCGCCGCTGAGGAATGCGCCCAGCGGAACGTCGCTGATCCGCTGCAAACGCACGGCATCTTCCAACAAGGCGTGGTACGCTTCCGCGGCGCTGTCGAGCGTCCACTTCGGATCGGGCGCGAACACGGGCCGCCAATAGCGTTCAAGCGTCAAGCGGCCCTTTTCAAAGACGAGTTTCTCGCCGGGCCGGAGTTTATGCACGCCGGTATAAACGGTGTCCGGCGCGGGAATGTAAAGAAACGTAAAATAGGCGTCGAGTGCGGCGGGGTTCATCTCGCCGGAAAAAACACGGGAGCGCATCAGTGCGCCCAATTCCGACGCGAACACAAGCGCATCGTTGCGCAGACCGTAGAACAACGGCTTGATACCGAGCCGATCGCGGGCGGCAAGCAGCCGATCGCGACCGGTATCGTACAGCGCGAATGCGAACATGCCGTTGAAACGTTCCAGCGCGGCGTCGCCAAATTGCTCGTAGGCATGCACGATAACTTCGGTGTCGCTTTGCGTGCGGAAAACATGCCCGCGCGCCTCGAGATCCGCGCGAAGTTCACGGAAATTGTAAATCTCGCCGTTGAACACAACGATGACCGATCCGTCCTCGTTGGTCATGGGCTGATGGCCGCCGGTCACATCGAGAATGCTCAAACGCCGCATCGCAAGCGCAACGTGTCCGCCATTCCAGACGCCGGTATCGTCGGGACCGCGATGGATCATGGCGTCATTCATGCGCGCGACGGCGTCCATATCGGCGCGTTCGCCGCGCCTTGCAAGGACGATTCCGCAGATTCCACACATGATTAGCGATCCTTCCCGTGTCTTTTGGCAAGACATTCCGTGTAAAGCGCGCGGTAACTCCCGACCATGCGCCCGACGCCCAATTGCTTTCGTACGAACGCCGCGCCGCGCGCGGCCATGGCCCGGCTTTCCTTCGGATTGTCCAGAACCCATTCGACGGCATCGGCGAAGGCGCCCGGATCGCGCGATGCGACCAGGCGGCCCGTATCGCCGTCCGCGATCAGTTCCGGAATGCCGCCGACGGCCGCCGCGACGACTGGCCGCGACGCGGCCATGGACTCGATGACCGCGTTTGGAAATCCTTCGGACTTCGAACAAAGCACCGAGACATCCATCAGTGCATAGAGATCCGCGATTTCGTCAATGCTTGCCACGCGCGTGAAACAATCGGACACTCCGCGGAAGCGAAGCGTGCGCTCGACGGATTTCACGAGCGGGCCAATCCCGACCATGAGGAAATGCACGTCCGCGCGCCGCCGCGACAATTCTTCGGCCATACGTACAAACAGATCGTGATCTTTCACGGGGCTGAAATTCGCGACGATGCCCACTACATGCCGGTGGAACGGGATATTGTACCGCAGGCGCAACATATCCGGGCTGGCGCTGCCGATGAACCGATCCGGCTCGATGCCGTTGGGGATGACGCGGAACAGATTGCGATCGGCCCGTTCCTGTTCGATCGCGAAATCGGCCACGGCGCGGCTGTTCGCGACGACGCAATCAACGAGTTGATTCGCCCGGCGCTGGATGAACAGGTGGCGTCTTTTTTTCCAGGCGGCAATCTGCCGGCGGCTCGAAATCACGACCGGCACACCGGTCTGCCTTGCGGCCAGATTCGCATACAGATCGAACCCAAAGAGAAACGAGTGCACGATATCCGGACGGTGCGCCTCGAAGACGCGCCGCAATTTCCACCACGCCGACGGATCCCAGCCGCCACGCACGCCCAAATCCAGCACGCGCGCGCCTTCCCGGCGCGCTTCGCCGGCCAGTGTGCCGGCGTGGTTCGTGCATACGACGGTCAATTCGCAATCCCTTGCGAGACCCTGTAAAAGATATAACAGTTGCCGTTCAGTGCCGCCGATATCGAGCGAGGGGATGACATAACAGATCCGTATCACGGCAGCGACCTCAGCAAATCGTACAGGCGCGGCACGGCGTTACATAGCGCGTAATGTTTTTCGACGGTTTCGCGTCCCGCTTCGCCGATCCGTTTGCGCAACGCGGGATCGCGCAGGCGGGCGAAGGCGTCCAGCCAGGCCGTGGTGTCGTCCGCGAAGAGGCCGTTTTCGCCATGCCGCATGAATTCGAGAACCGCGCCGAACGGCGTCGCCACGCAGGGCACGCCGCAGGCCATATATTGCAGCGCCTTGAGCGCGCACTTGCCACGCATCCACGGCTCGGCGGGTTGCGGCATGATGCCGGCCGAAAAAGACCGGATCGTTTCGACTTCATGCGCAAGCGACCATGGCGTGATTTCCGATCCGGCGAACGGTACACGCGCCGCATCCGCGCCAACCAGCCGCACGGAATCCCGCATCGCCGCCAACGCCCCGGCGGCGGGCGCTAGGCAAGTGGTGGTGCTCGCATTGCCTATCCAACCAATGCGAAACACGCTGGGCGGCGGACCGGGAGTGAAACGATCCGTGTCAACGACCGTCGGGAAATGCTCCACGCGCCGCGCGCCGGCTTGTTTTGCCGTTTCGGCCAGCCAGGCGTTCCCCGCGAGCACAAGGTCGGCCATTGCGAACAGACGCTGGATTTGGCCGCGGTCCTCGATGGGGCGGCAAATCGCCGGCAACGGATGCGGCGGCGCGAGATGGACCGCGTCGTCCATGTCGTAGACCAATCGGCGCGCCCGCGCGCGCAGCCATTCCGGAAAACCCCGGACATAAGCCGTCATGATGGCCTTCTGCACAAACACCACGTCATACCGGCGCGCCCCGAGGATGTGTCCGGCGCGGCGAACCGTTTCGCGGGCGTGATACCAGAACGGGCGATGCCGGCGGTTGGGTCCCGTAAGCGTGTCCCACTCCGTTGCCGTCAGCGGGCACGCGACCGTACACGACACGCCCCGTGATTCGAGATAGGGCACGAATTGCGTCACGCGATACCGCGGACTCGCGGCCACGTCAGGATAGAGCGTTAAAAAGAGGATCTTCACAAGGTGTTTTCCTGTGCTTCGCGGAGTGTGGGCTGGCCAAACAAAAGGACGGCAAACAGGTCTCGCCCCTTGATCGGTGTGGCGTAGACGGTCGAATCTGCGCGGATGTGCCGAAAAAAAGGCCTATTTATTCGCGGACTCGTCTGTCGGCGCCACGCTGCCGGACTTTTTTTCACCGCCTTTATGGCCTTTGCGTTTTTTACGTTTCCGGGGGAAAAACCGACTAGGCCAGCCACGGCTGCATGCGCGCCCATACTTCGTCCACGGTTATGCGTTCGAGGCAGGTTGGCCGGCCCCGAAGGCAATGCCCCGGCGCCGTTACGGTCTGGTCGCTGTTCCAACATCCCTGGCACGGTTCCTCGCTGAGAAGGGCCTGCAGGCCATCATCGCCGGGCATGAGTATAGAGGGATTTGTGGGTCCGAACAATGCCACCGCGGGCGTGCCGGCCGCACGGGCCAGGTGCATCAAGCCCGAATCGCAGCAGACAAGCAGACGTGCGGCATGGAGAATACAAGCGGCTTCACGAACCGTTGTTTGCCCCATCAACGAATGCCGAATCCCGATCGTTTCATCCTCGCGGCCCAATTCGACAACCGGCATGCCGTGCGCCTCGATGATTTCGCACAGCGCGCGCCAGCGTTCGACGGGCCAACGCTTGATCGCCCATGAAGCGCCTGGCGCCACCGCCACAAAACGTCCCCCGTACCGCGCCACGGACGGCGCGGACCAGTCTTTCAAATAAAGGCGTGGCCGTTCTTCCGGTATCGGTATACCCGCCATTCGGGCGTAATGCGCGATACGGACTTCCGTGCGCGGACCGCTGCGCAGCAGGAGATAATGGTCCGGCGTCACGCGTTCATTGACCGCATCCACTGACGGATTGCCCTCAAGCAGATCGGGATAGTTGCACAACACGGCAATCCGGCAATCCGGATAGGCCTTTCGGAGACCGCCGTAGATCGGAAGCGCCATGATTTCGTCGCCCAAACGCCAGCGGATTTCCACGACGATCGTGCGCGGTATTCCCAGCAGGCCTTTTGTCCGCCAACGGACGGCGCGAATGCTCCGATCGAGAAAACGGTTCATTTCATTGTGCTCTTGGAAATTCCGAATCAGGGAGGGCGCCCGGATGATCCGCCGAATGCGACGGACCGGCCGGATCCCCTCGTTCATAGTCGTTTGACGCCAAATCCTCCGCCGACTTCGATCACGGCGCCGGTCGCGTATCCGAACGCGCCTTCGGCCAGCGCGGCCACGGCCTTTCCGATATCTTCGGGCGTTCCCCAGCGTGGTTGCAGAAGCAGACCCTCGGCGATCAGGCGATCGTATTTTTCCTGGACGCCGGCGGTCATATCGGTCGCGATGATACCCGGGCGGATTTCATACACATTGATGCCGTATTCGGCCAAACGCACGGCGAAATTCTGCGCGGCCATGCTCAGGCCGGCCTTGCTGACACAGTATTCCGCGCGGTTCGGACTGGCGGTATCCGCCGAGATGCTGGTGATGAATATGATGGACGGACCACATGAATCGCCGGCCCGCGTTTGCCGCGCCATCAGCCGCGCCACCCGCTGCGTGAAGAAAAATGGCCCGCGAAGGTTGATCCCCATCACGCGGTCGTAACTTTCCTCCGTCGTTTCGAGGATATCGAGCCGTGTGGACGGCGCGACACCCGCATTGTTCACCAGCAAGTCAATACGTCCGAATACCGCCAGTGTTTCGTCGAGCAACCTCGCGTGACAAGTGAGATCCGCCAGATCGCCCACGATCGGCAGGCACCGCGCGCCCAGCGCCTCAACGCGCCCGGCCATGTCCCGTAACGGTCCTTCCAGCCGCGTCGCCACTGCGGCGATATCATATCCACGCACCGCCAATTCCAGCGCAATGCCGCGTCCAATGCCGCGGCTTGCGCCTGTTACCAATGCAACGGCCTTGCCCATGAAACCACCTCCCTTTGTTCGCCGGCTTCATTGTGTTCCACCAGAATCCGGAAAACAACCTCGCGAAGGCGCAACCTTTACGGGATTTGGGGTATTACACGGATAGATAAGGCTTTTTGTGAATTGGCGGGCGTTTTCATACAATGGCCGGACCGTGCGTAACGAAACAAACAAATATTTTTTCATCGGACTCGTTGTCCTTGCCATAACCTTGGCTGCCGGCGCCCGGGCGGATTATCCCCCGCTTTGTATCGAAATAAGCCCGGACCATCCCCTGTTTCTGTTCCAACATGCGGGCGATGATTCCTTCGACACCGGCGCATACGCGCAACAGGTAATCCAGGCCTGGACCCAACTTCCCGCCGACTTGCGTATGTTGTCGGCGATGCAGGTCGAAGCCCGCGGACCCGATACCGCATCCCGGCAGGCATGGTTTCGGCGGCTTCTGATGGCGTTGCAGGATGCGGATGTGCCCGTGGCCATCCGCATCGGAGACGGCCGCGCGGCAATCTACCATCCGCTTGTCCGAATCGAAGAATTGTTGGGCGAATTCACGTGCGTCAAAGGTATTCAGGCCGCCGATATCCCCTTTGAAGAATATCCACCGCCGGGCGCCACCGAATCGCTCGGCCCGGCGCCGGTCGTAAAATGGCTGGCGGACGGCGTTGAAACGGCCGCGCGTTACGGCCGCTTTTTCGCCGTTTCATTGGATGAAGTCCGCTGGCTGCGCGTGATGGCAAACGAATCTTGCCTGCCGCTTTATCAACGCATGCGCGAGTGCGCGCCGTACATTGTGCCGATTGCCGCATGCCGGGGCGCGCATGTGATCCCCCAGATTTCGGCGTTGATGGGCATGTGGCTCGAAGGCGCGGCCGGCCAATGGGGCATTGGCCCGGATTCCGCATGGCACCGGGATGCGCGATTCATCGCTCCCGGAATCGTTGGGATAGCCGATCCGCCCGCCCAAATGCCGCCGGCCCTCTATCGCGCGATGATCCTCGACGGCGCCATGACCGGCGCAACGGTGTATTCATTCGCCGCGGGCGCGGATTTGTGGTTTGGCGTGAATCGCGGGCCTTGGGACGAGTCCATCGAACCCACCTTGCGCCAGATTCTGGATCTCGGTCTGATCGCGCGCAAGGAATTTGTGGATAAAAAGACCCGTGTGGCCTTTCAGGCGGGCCTTGCGCGAACGCCCCAGGATTTTCATGTCACGCTGCGCGACGCCGATGCGGTGCTGGATGCGGGAAATCTGATTCATGCCGCCTACGGCATGGAACGTCCCGGGCAGATCTCCGAACTGATACCGAATTCGGGGCGCTATTATTGGATTCCCCTATTGTCGGCCATCAGCACCGAGGCCGCTTCGCAATCGTTCGAAGTCATCGTACCGCCGGGCACGCAACCCTCCGTCGAAAGTTGGCGGGAACTGCTCGGCCGTTATTACCAGCCGGATGGGGAAGGCACGGCATTTATCACCCATGTCGGGCGGGGTTTATTCATCATGAACACCCGCGAGAACAGCGTCGAACCGCAGACTTTCCGGCTGGCCGCTGTTCCCGCGCCTGTGCGCGGATTCGAAGCCCGGCGCCAAGAGGACGGCGTGTTGGTTTCCTGGCCTTTCCGGGAGGGCGATTTGACGTATAAGGTCTACCGGCGCCTATTGCCCGATGCGCGCTGGAACCTTGTCATGGGAAGCACGGAAAGCCGGCGTTATCTTGATGCCGCGGCGGATCCCGCGCAGACGATCGCCTACGCCGTGACAGCGTTGACTGAAGACAAAGAACCCTACGAAGGGATCGTCAATTACGGTGAATACCTTGCCTTGAGCAATGTCGAAAGCCGGATTGCCGAAGAAGTGATTATCGGCCCTCTGCTGGGTTTTGCCCTGAGCCAGCCTGTGGCTGCCGCGCCCGCCCCGCCGCCGAATCCGGCCCCGTGGTGGATGCCGGCCGCCGATCTCGGAGAAGATCGGCAGCCGATCGCCCTCGCCATCGCCCGGCAAATCGAAGCGCTGGACGCGGCGTTTTGCGCCGAGAATCTCGACGGCGTCATGGACGTCTATTCAGCGGATTATGAAGACGAAACGGGCTGGCGCGTGCTGTATGTCCGGCGGGCGTATCAGTGGTTTTTCGAACATTACAACGCCTGCCGCATGGACCGGCAAATCCGGCAATGGGACTTTTCCGGATATGCCGGCAACCGGCAGGTCAAGGCGCTGCTCTACTGCCGGTTTTCCGGGTATGCTATCAGCGATCCCGGTGGGCGTATCGCGGATGTGCCGGCGTGGTTTCCGCGGGAAAACCGAGGGGAAACAACGCTCACATTCATTGAAGAGGACGGCGCGTGGCGTATCGTGGGATCGAGTCCAGCCCTCCCCAACATGCGGGACATTCTGGGATTTTCCGCCAGCCCCTTCGACAATTTGCCCGTGGGTCCCGACCGATAACGTGGCATTGTGTTTTGCAAAGGGGGTCAGGCGTGCTTCATTCGTGTCGAAATCAGGGCCACTTGGCCGTATTTCACGCCCATGTGCGCGGCGATGGCTTCGCATTTCGCGCGGAGGATGAGAAAGACATCGCCGGGGAATTCGTCGAGGGTTTCGTAGTTGCCTTGGCCCTTGGCCACGAGCATGTCCGCACGGCGGAGACGATCCACGAATGCAGGCGGCACCAGCCCCAACGGCGAACCAATGAATGCACCGCCGTTGTCAATCACTTCACACAGCGACGCCAAACCCACCTGTTCCGCGTCTTCGCGCAGCACATCGTTCAGGATAGGCGCGGCCTTGACGACGGCCGTAACGCGGGTATGTTTCAACAATTCTTCGATGAGGATCTTGTCGAAAACGATTTCGCCCGCGTTGTCGAGCAGAAAGACCAGGTCGCGGGATCGCGCGAGGGAGTCGCGCAAGGCCTCGGTGTGATTGATGGCGAATCCTTCGCGCATGACCTCTTCGACGGTGGCGCGAACGTCAATTCCGCCGTTGTGGCGGACGCCGAGGTCTATAATGTTGCCGGCGGCCGACAGGTAGAGCGCCGCGGCCAGCGGATCGGCGGCGCCGGCCACCAATGCGCGCAATTCCGGTTCGAGCGCAAGCGCGGCTTCATTTTGCGCCCGCTTGATTGCCCGGTAGGGGTCCGCGATGCCCGTGACCGCCCGGACGGTTTCATAAATGACCAGCGACAATTCCCCCGGTGACTTGCCGAGATCGCACGAAGGCACTTGGGCGGCGACATGGTTCAGAATCTCCCGTTGCAACACGGGGTCGTCCGTCGCCACGCGCGCCGCGCGCAACGCTTGGGCGACCAGACACTCCAGACAATCAAGCGTGGCTTTCACAACATCTCCTTCAACATCCGGCAATCATGATTTCGGAAATCAAGAGCGACGGCGCGCCGTAGGGACCGAAAAAACGAAGGTCGCATCCGATGCCGACGACACCCATGAGCAAATCCTTGATGTTTCCGGCTAGGGTCACGCCGCGAACGGGACCGGCCGGCTGTCCGTTTTCGATGGCAAGACCTGCCACGCCGAAACTGAAATCGCCCGAAATCGGATCGGCGGTGTGGACGCCCATCGCCTCGGTAACGTGGAGGCCGTTGCCCACGGCCGCGAACAGGGATTCGGGCGTCGCGTCGCCGGGCGCAAGATACGCATTCGACGGCCCGACTTCGGGCGGCGAATAAAAACCGCCGCGCATCGCATTGGCCGTGGACGGCACGCCCATTTTTCGGGCCGTATACGCGTTGTGCAGAAAGCCGCGCAATTGGCCGTTTTCGACAATGGACGTCGTTGCCGCCGATACGCCTTCCCCGTCGAACGGCGCGCGGTTGATTCCGTCCGGCAAATCGTTTCGATCCACGATCGTCACGAGGTCCGACGCGACGTTGTCGCCCATCCGGTTCGCAAACAGCGATTTGCCCTTCAAAACGTTGTTGGCCATGAAGGCTGAACCGATCACACCGAGGAACTGCGCCGCGACATACGGATCGAAAACGACCGGCATGCGCCCGCCCGCGCACGGTTTGCCGCCCAGCAGACGCGTGGCGCGCGCCGCGCACGTGTCGCCCACCCAGTCCCAGCGCAGTGCGTCGAACCGGCGCGACACGTCGAATTCCCATCCCATCTCGGAATCGCAACCGGCTTGGGCCGCGGCGGCCACGGCCGAACAGGACGCATGCGCCATGCGATAGGCGCGGAAGAGGCCGCGCGAATTCGCCACGGTCCATTCGATCCGGCTTTCTCGATAAGCGGCCTTCTGGACGTGGCTGATCCGTGTATCGGCGGCGAACACGCGGTCTTCCAGCGCGCGGCACGCATCCACTTTGCGCACCACCGGTATCGCGGCGAAATCGTCTTCGGTCCAATCGTCATCCGAAACGGCGGATTCGTCCGGCAATCCGTTGAATTCGTCCGGCTCGTTGATCGGCGCGTTTTCGCAGGCCGCCGCGACGGCCCGATCAATGCCTTCGCCACCCGCGCTGGTGTAGGCGAAACCGAGGCGCTTGTCCGGTGTAAATACGCGCACGCCCGCGCCGATGGATTCCGCGCGCACCAGCGTCTCGACCTGTTTACGCGCCACTTCGATTTCAAGGTCCACGCTCCGGGCAAAGACGATCTCGGCTTCGGCCGCTCCCAAATGCAGCGCGGTGTCGAGGGCCTGTTCAATGCGCGGGCGATCCATGGTTATTTCCCGGCCTTGGCGGCATCGGACAACGTCTTCGCGAATGCGCCGACTTTCGCGGGCATATCGGACGTGTCGCCCAATTGGCCGATCATGCGCACGATGGCGCTGCCGACGATTACGCCGTCGGCGTATCCGGCCACCTCGGCGGATTGTTCCGGCGTCGAAATGCCGAAACCGACCGCGACGGGCAACGACGCGTGCCGCTTGATTGCGGCAACCATTTCGGACACCGATGTTTCGATATTCGCGCGTTCGCCGGTCACGCCGGTCCGCGATACGTAGTAGATGAATCCGCTCGAACGTTGCGCGATGAGTGCGATGCGCTCCGGCGAACTGGTCGGCGCAATCAGAAAAATCGTCGCGATGCCGCGCGCGTCGAGCAACCGCTTGTATTCTTCCGCTTCTTCCGGGGGGAGGTCCACGCACAATACGCCGTCCACGCCCGCGTCGGCCGCGTCGTTTGCAAACGCATCGAGACCATACGCCAGCACGGGATTCACATACGTGAACAGAACCAGCGGGACTTGCGTGCGCGCGCGCATTTTCTTCACGCGCGCGACGATTTTACGCAGACTCGCCCCGTGGGCAAGGGCGCGCTGCGCCGCTTCCTGGTTCACGACGCCGTCGGCCACGGGATCCGAAAACGGCACGCCAAGTTCGATGACGTCCGCGCCCGCGCGTTCGAGTTCGACAACGAGTTCTTCCGTGGCGTCGAGCGTCGGATCGCCCGCGGTGATGTACGGAATAAAGGCCGCTTCATGCCGCGCGGCCAATTCTTGAAAACGCCTTTGAATGCGATTGTCTTTCATGATCAAAACACCTCGTCCGGCAGGATGAACCGGGCCGCCTGTTGCACGTCCTTGTCGCCGCGCCCGGACATGTTCACGATGACGATCGCGTCCTTGGGAAGTTTGGGCACGACCTTCACCGCATGCGCGATCGCGTGGGCGCTTTCGAGCGCCGGGATAATCCCTTCGAGGCGGCTCGACAGTTGAAAGGCCTCCAATGCCTCGTCGTCCGTCGCGTACGCATATTCGACGCGCCCACTCTTGTAAAGATACGCGTGCTCGGGGCCGACGCTGGCGTAGTCGAGTCCCGCCGAGACGCTGTGCGTGCCGAGGATCTGCCCGTCGCCGTCCTGCAAGACGAAACTGTACGCGCCTTGCAGCATGCCTTCGCGGCCTCCCGCGAATCGCGCGGCATGTTCGCCGCCCGCGATGCCGCGTCCGCCCGCCTCGACGCCGATCATCTTGACCGACGGTTCGCCGAGAAATTCGAAGAACAGGCCGATCGAATTGCTGCCGCCGCCGACGCAGGCGATGAGCAGATCCGGCAGGCGCCGTTCGGCGTCGAACAACTGCCCGCGCGTTTCGCGTCCGATGACGCTTTGAAAATCGCGGCAGATCAGCGGGAACGGATGCGGTCCGTGAACCGTGCCGAGCACGTAATGCGTATGGCCGACGTTGGTCACCCAGTCGCGCAACGCCTCGTTGATCGCGTCTTTCAGCGTCTTGCTGCCCGATGCAACGGGGATCACGCGCGAACCGAGCAGGCGCATGCGAAAGACGTTCAGTTTCTGCCGCTCGATGTCCTCGGTGCCCATGTAGATGTCGCATTCGAGGCCGAGCAGCGCGGCGGCGGTGGCCGTGGCGACGCCGTGCTGGCCCGCGCCGGTTTCCGCGATCAGGCGGCGCTTGCCCATGCGCTTGGCGAGCAATGCCTGGCCCAGCGCGTTGTTGATCTTGTGCGCGCCGGTATGGGCGAGGTCTTCCCGCTTGAAATACACTTTCGCACCGCCCAGATGTTCGGTGAAGCGTCTCGCGAAATACAGCGGCGTCGGGCGTCCGACATACGTGGCCTGATAATCGCGCAACACCGTCTGGAAATCCGGATCGGTCCGCGCGTCCGCATAGGCGCGTTCGAGTTCGTCGAGCGCGCACATCAGCGTTTCCGGCACGTACTTCCCGCCGTACGCGCCATAACGCCCGCGCGCGTCAGGATAGCGGTAATCGGGCTTGTCGGATGAATTCACGGATTCGCTCATGATCTTTCTTTCCGGGGGCGCGTTCGACGCCGCCCGATGTGTCCACCGCATAGGGGCGGACGGTTCGTATGGCCTCGGCCACGTTTTCGGGCGTCAAGCCGCCGGCCAGAATCACCGGACGCCCCCATTCAACCACGCGCCGCGCGGCATTCCAGTCACACGTGGTCCCCGTGCCGCCGTGCGCGTTCGGCGCGCCGGCGTCAAGCAGGATCGCGGTGTCCGGATACGCCTGCACGTCGCCCGGTACAAATGCTTCGGACACGTGAAACACCTTGATGAGGCGCCCGGGGAATCCGGCGCAGTCTTCCGGCGATTCTCTCCCGCACAATTGGACATAATGAAGAAACGACAGGTATTCGGCCCAGCGTTCCGGCGGTTCGTCCACGCATACGGCAACGGTGTCAACGAAGGGCGGCATTTTCTCGACGATGCGCAATGCGGCGTCGGGAGCGATGTAGCGGTTGCGCGCGCGCGCTTCGGGTGCGAACACGAAACCCAGCGCGTCCGCGCCGGCGTCGCATGCCGCCATCGCGTCGTCGTAGTTCGTAATTCCGCAAATCTTAACCCGCATCGCCGCCCAGCAACTCCCGTATCTTCGCCTGAATGTTCGGACTTGTCATCAACGCCTCGCCGGCCAGTATCGCGTCCACGCCGCCGTCTTCCAGCATGCGCACGTCGTCGCGCGTGTGGATGCCGCTTTCGCTCACCAGCGTATATCCTCCCGGAACGAGCCGCCTGAGCCGAAGCGTGGTTCCCAAGTCAATCGCCAGCGTGTCGAGGTCGCGGTTGTTGATCCCGATAATATGCGCACCGGCGGCCATGGCGCGGCCCAGTTCGGCCTCGTCGTGCGTTTCGACCAGCGCATCCATGCCCAGTTCGTGCGCGAGCGCCAGATAGTCCTTCAACTGCGCGTCCGACAAGATGCGCACGATCAACAGGATCGCGTCCGCCCCGTGCGCCCGCGCTTCGTATACCTGATACTCGTCCATGACGAAGTCTTTGCGAAGGCACGGAATTTTCACGCTCCGCCGGGCATTCGACAAGTCCTTCAATGAACCGTCGAAATATTTCGCGTCGGTCAAGACGGATATCGCGCGCGCGCCGGCATTTTCGTACAAGCCCGCCAACCCGGCGGGATTCGCGCCCGCCGCCATGACGCCTTTCGAGGGCGACTTCCGCTTGATCTCGGCGATAAGACTCATCCCCGGCCGGCGCAAGGCCGCGTGAAAACCGCGCGGCGTTTCGACCGCGGCCATTGCCTCGATCAACCGCGCGAGAGGCGTTTCGGTTTTCGCACGCTCGACTTCCGCGCGTTTGTCCGAACAAATCGCGTCAAGAACCATGGCTCAACCGAATCATGTGTTGCAACGCGGTCCATGCGGCGCCGGAGTCTATCGAGGCCGCCGCCGCTTCGATCCCGTCTTCCCAATTGTCCGCCCGTTCGCCCGCGATGAGGGCCGGGGCCGCGTTCAACAGCACAATGTCGCGGCAGGGACCGCGTTCGCCCTGAAGGACGCGCTTCAGAATCGCGGCATTGGTTTCAACGTCGCCGCCGAGGATCGCCTCGCGCCCGGCATACGCCAATCCAAGCGTCTTGGGTTCGACTTCGTAGCAGCGCACCGTACCGTCATGGGCTTCGGCCACGCGGGACGGCCCCGAAAGCGTCAATTCGTCCAGTCCGTCCGACCCCGCGCACACGAAGGCGTGCCGCGATCCCAACTGCGCCAACACCCGCGCCAACGGCTCGGCCAGCGAAGCGTCGAACACGCCCATGACCTGCCCGCACGCGCCCGCCGGATTCGTCAACGGACCCAGGATGTTGAACACGGTCCGGATCTTGAGTTCCGATCGAACCGGCGCGACGTGCCGCATCGCGCCGTGCAACGTCCGCGCGAACAGGAAACCGATTCCGGCTTCGTCTATGCACCGGCCGATTGTCGCGGGATCCGCCTCGATGTTCGCGCCGAGCGCTTCGAGCACGTCCGCGCTGCCGCACCGGCTCGTTGCGCTGCGATTGCCGTGTTTCGCCACCGCCACGCCCGCTCCCGCCGCCACGAAGGCCGCCGCCGTCGAAATGTTGAACGAACCGGAATGGTCGCCGCCCGTCCCGCACGTGTCCACCAGCGGACGCCGCGTCGCAGGCACCCGCGTCGCCATCGCGCGCATGACTTCCGCGAATCCGGCGATTTCGTCAACCGTCTCGCCCTTCATGGCCAGCGCGACGAGAAAACCGCCGAGCAGCGCGGGCGCCGTTTCGCCCGACATGATCGCGCGCATGGCGTCCGCGGCCTGTTCCCGCGTCAGATTCTCCCGCCGGACGACGGAAGCGATACATTCCTGGAGCATGTTTCCTGCTCTCCGTTTACGGACGATCGGAAACGACGGTCCGCCCTGCTTTCGGAAAGGCGCACTCTATCAATCACGTCCGCGGCTTGTCAATTGGGCGATGCTTCAATGCCTTGATGACAGGCACGAGAAACCATGATCGGAATTTTCGGGGAAACCGGTTTTATGGCCTTCGATTTCGGCTTGTATCAACAACATCAAGAAGTTTTCGACAACTTACGGAACCAATCAACCTGGATTCGGCAATCGAAACCCGAGTCCTGTGCGCAAGCCGTGGACCTTGTGGACGAAGTGAAAAAGAAACCAACGTGGACTCTGCTCACAACCCAGTCTCTTTTCGTGCTCGTGTTCGTCATCGTCATCGTAATCGAGGCAAGAACTCCGCGGTATTCGTACTCGACAAATCATTGTACTTCAATTGCTTGTGTAAGTTGCCCAAAAACTTCTTGTAGTTGTTGATCCTGGATTCGGCAGTCAAGATCGGATTCTACGTGCTATCCTCTGGATGTCGTGGACCTTATGGACGAAATGGACAAGAAAATCAATCTCCTTGCGGGTGAAGTCCACTGGGTCCACAATGTCCATCTCGTCCATGGTTTGGTCGAAAGAGCCGCGTTCAACTGCCGATTTTAGGTTCAGACAGACGCATCTACTTTTCCCTACTTATACTCTGCCCACAGCCCAGTCTCTTTACGTGCTCGTGCTCCTAAGAAACAGTTGGTATTTCACAGTTTTCACAGAGAGTTTTCATGATATTAGCCCAATACAGTTCCGGTTTGGTTTTCGACGAGGGAACATCCTATTTCTTTGGCGCGTCGT
>Ga0101944_10001854_pt1 | contig 38900 bp, 27 predicted proteins | sample DewCreD2012metaG_FD_75245 | JGI IMG/M metagenome (GOLD analysis project Ga0101944, IMG submission 75245) | Hot spring sediment bacterial and archeal communities from British Columbia, Canada, to study Microbial Dark Matter (Phase II) - Dewar... ... | reverse complement strand
GATGGATTGATTCCGAATCCATATCTCAATCCCGGATTTCCATCTGATGTATTTGCAAAAGGAGAAAGAGATATTGCTAATGTTAAAAGAGTTGAAATTGATTGTGCTGGTCATATGATTCAGATTGAAAAACCTGAAGAATTTAACAATGCTGTAATTAACTTTTTGAAATGAAAATTATTTTAAGGGCTGATCAAAAAAGTATTTAATTAAATTTTTCTTTGAGTCTTGTGAAAAAAAATTACACTGAGAACAACCAAGCAATCTTGGGAGATCCACAAAAACTGAAAATAAGTTTTGGCAAAAGACAAAATAGATAATAAATTAAAGAGGTGTTTAATAATAACTTAGTGGGTCTCGGTGTATTCTCTTTGGAGCACTGTAAAAGAATAATTAATAAGGCACAAAGTTGCACAAAGAACTTTTTAGTCAACCTTGCCATATTAAACAAACAGGAGCAAATTTAATGTATATGACTTTAAAGAAAATTATACCTCTTACTCTTTCTCTTACTCTTAATCTTACTCTCCTCGCCCAAGGCTATGTCTGTGCAATTGGCGGTGGTTCTGAAAATTATAACGATTGGAGTGATGCTCCTTACAGGTGGATAGTTCAGAAAGCAGACAGTGGTAAAATTATTATCATTGATGTTGCCGATGCTTCAAGCTGGTTGCCGAATTATTTTTTGTCTCTCGGTGCAAGCTCTGCATATAACAAAACAATCCCGAATGTGTCTTCAGCAAATCTTCAAGCAACGTATGATGAACTTATTACTGCGAAAGGAATATTCATTCGAGGAGGCAATCAATGGGATTATATCAGATTCTGGAAGGGGACAAAGGTAGATTCTGCAATTCAATATGTTTTTAATAATGGCGGAGTTATTGCAGGGACAAGTGCAGGAGCAGCGGTCCTTGGCGAGGTAGATTTTTCAGCTCAGGCGGGATCAGTATATCCAGATGAAGCACTTCAAAATCCTTTTAATGGTTTAATGAGATTTGAAAATAATTTTTTAAAGCTCGTACCAAATGTTTTATTTGATACGCACTTTATTGAAAGAGGCAGACACGGAAGATTGATTGCAATGATTTATAATCAACATTTTAATACCAGCAGAGATTTAATTGGTGTTGGTGTTGATGATAGAACAGCAATTTGTATTTCTCCAGACGGAACCGGAGAGGTGATGGGAAGTGGAGCCGTTTCAATTTTTTATAAAGATGAATTAACTAAATACTCAGCAGTTACCTCTGGAAAATACACAATTGAAAACTTAAAATCTCATCTGCTTACTAAAGGATGGAAGTTTAATTTTTCAACTAAGCAAATTTCTTTCATCCCTCTATCGGCCAAAGATGTTGATACAAACAGAACCTGGCAATTTCCCCGAACAGACATTTATCTGACGGGTAATAATAACATTACAGCCCAATTAAATACTAATCTGTCCAATTATCTTTCATCAGTAAATAGTGGAAATGTATTGATTATTTCACATCCGGGATTTGCTAATACGGTTTCTAATATTACAAATTATTTAAGCAGTAATAGTTTTAATCACTCTGTACTTTATCTTACAAACTCTAACTTGAATGATCAAAATGAAGCAGACAAAATTAATTCAGCCACGTGTATTGTTTTTGCAGGAGACTCTCTGAATGTATTGTCTTATCTCAATCAATCTGGAACACTTTTGTCAAATGCTTTTCAATCCACAATTCAGTCGAGCAAGGCGATTTTCTTTTTTGGTAATTCAGGAAAGATAGCTGGTCAAAATTATGTTGGCAATACAGATTCTGATTTATATGCATCATATCGTGGAAGGATGACTTTGAATGATGGGTTAAATCTTTTCGGTGATTTTATTTTTCAACCTTTGGTTTTTGAAAATTCAGATTACTATGAAAACAGAATGAGCTCCGTACTTTGGGGTATGATGAGAGCAAGAAACAGAATAGGGCTTTATTTGAATGGAACGAACAGAGTTCAGATTTCTTCTTCTAATAAAAGTATCTCCGGAAATACAACTATTCCATTTATGTTGGTAGATGCAAGACAAACTACAAAAGTAGATTCATCTACTTACAGAGCAAGTGGAAGCATTGGTCCAAGGCAGGTTGTGGCATTTGATAATTTGAGATGGTCTTTAACAAATTATTCGGATATAAAATATTTAATTCAGGAAGGAAGATTTGATAATCTTACTGAAATTGAAAATGAATCGGATTTAATTCAACTGAAAGATTTTGTGTTGTATCAAAACTATCCCAATCCATTTTCAGTCTCAGGCGGCTCCCCCTTTGGCGGAAACTCAGGCACAACGATTAGTTGGCAGTCTTCAGTAGGCAGTAGGCAAACTATAAAATTATACGATGTTCTTGGCAGAGAAATAGAAACAATAGTAGATGACTATTATGAACCAGGAATTCATTCTACATTCTACATTATAAATTCTACATTACCAAGCGGAGTTTATTTCTATCAGTTGCGTGCTGGCGATTATATCGAGACAAAAAAAATGGTTTTGGTCAGATAAGAATTATTAAAAAAGATGACATACTTCTTCGTGTCTTTTTGCCTTGGTGGCAAAAAGCATAAGTGCCACGAAGACTCAAAGACACGAAGTTAAATTTAATCATCGTTCCATCACAAAATCTTTTTGAATTCAGAGTAATAATTTTTTCAATTTCTAAAAGAAATAATAGACAGCAAATAGCAATCTTAAGTTTGAAACGCTTTTCGTATCAATAACTTTTCCTTTGTTTGAATTATTATTCTTTCCATAAGCTGCAGAAGTATATTCTAATTCAGTTGAAATTCTTGATTTACCTGAATTCCACTGTACTCTTGGAGAAATTCTAAAAAGATTATCAATATTGGTTGCTCTTCCATAATAAGAACCGGAAATGTTTTCATCAGCACCAAGATTTTTGCTGTATCCACCGAATAAACCAAATTCTATTTCTTTGCCGTAAATTACTTCAGCCCAAGTGGAGAGAACTTTTATGCCAGTATATTCTTCCTGACCATCGGCAGCATTAGTTGCTTTTACGGCATAACCACCAATCATCATTAAATCAGAGAGATTTGGTCCGTAAACAGCTTGAGATTTAATTATAAATGGATCAGCATTAAATTTAAAGTATCCGGTAAATGATAAAGTTGAAATTGAATTTTTTGTGATAAAGTTTTTTGTAGTAACGAGTCTTGGGGTAATTTTCTTAAAGTCTAATCCAACTCCAATCAGGTTATTTCCTTTCGAGAACTGAACCTGAGCATTAAGATTTGGAAGGACAGAGTTTCTCAGATACGCGCTTGTAAAGCCATCAGGTCCATTACTTGAAAAATCTCTTTGTGATGCAGCAGTGATAATCATTTTAATATGATCAAAAGTTTGAGATAATCTTATTTGAGGATTTCTTGAAAAAGGTTGAAATGGAGCGCCAGTGTTAAAAGAAACTACTCCGGGAAAAACTTCAGATATAAACATTGGATGCCAAGTTTGACCAACAAGTAACGAAGTTTTTTCCCAATCAAATTTTACGAAGGCATGACGAAGTCTGAAACCATTTATATCAGCATCAGAAGTCCCGAAAAACTCTGCTTCAATCTGACCGGAGGTTTTTGCATCAAAGGCATCAGGTCCTGTTATTTTTCCGAGCAATCGGGTTTGAATTGATAAAATGTTGAAATTGCTTGCAGCATTAACATCGGCATTATTCAAATCCATTTTTTCATTTGCAGGATATAGAAGAAAATGACCTTCTCTTAATGAAACAGTTTGTCTTGAATCGTAAATAATATCAGTCTTAACAAATCCGGAAAAAGAAATTCCAAAATCCTGAGCAAAAGAAATTGAACCGACAATTACCAAGAGAGCAAATAAAAATTTCTTCATAATATTTTCCTTTCTTGAATTTAACCCAAATATTTTTATATCAAAAATTATCTACTAAAATTTTAACAGTTTTTGAAAACTACGTTCTAAATCTTTTACAAAACCTAATTTCATTTTGTGATTTAGGAATAATATAATTCTTTTACTTAAAATTAGAAAAAAGTAAGAAAAGCATCTTGCTTTTCAAGGTTATTTTTATTGGCACGCTGATGACACAGATTTAACTGATTTGTAACATGAAAAAATTTATAAACTTTGTTTGTATTTTTTGATTGATATTGAATTGAACTTGGACTTTCAATTAGTGTTAATTCGTGTAATTCGTGGCAAGAAATTATTAACCACAAAGTTCACCAAGTCCACACAAAGAACACAAAGTATTTTATCAGTTCAAATCAGTTGAATCAGTGTTATTTGCGTGCAAAAAAACACAAATTAAAACACAAAAAAGCCCCTATACTGATGAGGGGCTTAGCTTAATAATTCTTATCTCATCAATATCATCTTCTTTGTTTGAACAAAAACTTGTCCTGAACCTGTCGAAGGATCTCCAGCTTGCAACTGATAAAAATAAACACCGCTTGGTAATGTAGAATGTATAATGTAGAATGTAGAATGTTTTCCAGCTTCATAATATCCATCTACAATTGTATCTATTTCTCTTCCTAAGACATCATATAATTTTATTGTTTGCCAACTGCCTACTGGCGACTGCCAACTGATAGTGGTGCCTGGATTTACGCCAGAGGTGGAGCTGCCTGTAGCTGAGAATGGATTAGGATAATTTTGTTCAAGGACAAACTCTTTTGGAACATTCAAATCAACCTGAACAGTTGGGAATATTCTATAACTGCCATCAATATCCATTTGTTTTAGTCTGTAAATAAGAGTTCCATTCACGGGAGAATCATCAATAAATGAATAGAAGTTTCTTTCACTTGTAGTTCCCTTTCCTTGAATAAAACCTAAAACTTCCCAATCAGAATTTTTTCCAGCAATTTTTCTTTGAATTTCAAAACCAAGATTGTTTAATTCACTTGAAGTAATCCATTCTAAAAGTACTTTACCATTTTCAACTCTTCCATTAAATGAAGATAGTTCCACCGGTACAATTCCCATTATGTAAATTGAGATATCATCAAGATACCATCCATCTCTTTGAACAGAGCCATCGGATCTTAATTCAAATCTCAATTTATTTTGAGAAGAAGTATATCCTGATAAAAGAATTTCTTCTTTAACCCAATTTGCTTGGACTCCGTCGTATAAAGGTTCTCCGTTCGGTTGAAAAGAACCTGTTCCCGGATTTGTATAAAGTCCCGTCAGTGGTATCCACGTAGTTCCATTATTAGTGGAAATTTCAACCTGTCCGTAGTCCCAATTATTTTCAATATCCCACTTTGTGTAGAAAGTTAATTTGGGATTTTGATTTCCACTTAAATTAAAAGAATTTGTTGTAGTCATAATAACTGTAGCACTATTAGCGTAATTACCGACGGGACTATCAGTGTAAGAATTCGGAGCCGAGTAAAATGTTGAAGTTATAGTTTCCCATTTGGGGGTTGATGGTGTTGCTGTAACAGTCCAGTTTGTATTTATGTTATTAGTTGTATCGGCAAATAAAAGAACTGGGGTTCCAACTACAAATCTTAATGTATCAACTCTAATTGGAACTGAACCGGTATAAGTTGTAACTAACATTCTTACAGTTACATCGGGTGGAATATTTCCAATTGAAAATGAAAAGTTTTGATTGTTATTTATAGAAGTTCTTGCAGGAATATTCCCCGCGTTTATTGTACCATTAATAATTGTAATTTGAGGATTATCAGAACTAAGAGTTAATATTGTATTGAATGCATCTGATAAGCCTTTATTTTTAATCTGAGGAATATTTAATTGGACAACATCTCCCGGATTAAAAAATTGTTGAGAAAAGGAAGGATTAACAAGGCTAACATAATCACCGGCAACCCAAGTAATGTATAAGTTCGGTTTAAGGTTTTCCATTGCTAATGGAAATATTCTTGCTTGCGGTGGCCAAAAACCATCTGATGAAGAACCAACTTCAGGAGTCATACTAATAATTTTAGGCTTTGCATCTTGCTCACCGTACATCCAATCATCTGTTGCACCATTCACATCATATAAAATTACTGGCGGCTGCCCATTTTGATAACCGTTGAATGCGACCATATCTGTTGAATATTCAATGAATAAATCATTATCCGGAGTTGGTTGATTGATATATCCCCAAGGATAAAGCAGAAGATTGCTATAAGTATGATAATTTAGTGCAGTCTTAAAATTTTTCTGCAGACATAAGTTTCTAACAGCTTGATTCTCCGGTTCAGAAAAAGGAGCGGTTCCTCTGTAAGTTTCACTACTTGGAGTGGGGCTTGAGCCTGTGTTATTAAATCCCCACATATATCCCCAATTTCTATTTAGATCAACACCAAAACTTCCGCCGTTGTTTCGCCTATTTTTTCTCCACATTCCACCGCCATTTGGATTAGTGCTTCTATTATATTCATAGCCATCCGGATTTATACAAGGAATAAAATAGATTTCACGATTATTTACCAAGTAGGTTACTTCAGGATTGGTTCCGTAATTTTCCAATAAGTAATACATATAATACATAACTGCCATCATTCCGGCGGGTTCGCGAGCATGAATCAGTGCATTTATATGAACCTGAGGTTCATCCTCATTTACATTAGGATTGTCAGAAATTTTAACCGCATAAATCGGACGATTTTCAATAGTAGAACCAATTTGAAATTTCTGAGTTATTATGTTAGGATAAAGCATATACATAGTATCTAATCTTGCATTGATTTCATTAAGAGTAAAATATCCTCCCATCGAACCGAAACCAAAACCTTCGACATTATATAATTCTTTACTCATTTGCACATAAGATGCTTTTTCAGATTCAGTAAGCTTGGGCAAATTATTATAATATTCGAACCAATCGTTAATTAAAATCTGATAGTTAAAATTCGAACCGGATAGTAATTCATAATCTTTATCACTAATAATAGTGGTGATTGAATTATCTTTGTTTCGATGGAAGTGATCGAATTCTAATCCGAGTGAGTAAAGTCTTCCAATATCTTCATTGGAATTGATAAATATTTTTACTTCCCTGTAATTCTGGGCGTTGAGAATAGTAAAAGAAATTAGAAGAAGAAATGATATTACGTTTTTCATTATGCTCCTTTATATAAAATAAAAGTTATTGCTGTATTAAAATAAGGAAACAGTTAAAAGTTATAAAGATAAAATTTTAAGGCAGTTGTTTTAGGCTTAGTCATCTCTATATCAAATCACAAAATTTTGCATTAGTAATTTGACATAAACTAAGTGGATTTATTTTTATTTGGATTCCACGAATACCTGCACTTACAAAGATTTCGTCAAACAACTGTGCAGTTTCGTCAATGTAAGTAGGAAATTGCTTTTTCATTCCAATTGGGGAACATCCGCCTCTTATATAACCGGTTATGTTTTGTAAATCTTTTAGTTTTATTAGTTCGACACTTTTGTTATTGCTAACAGCGGCTGCTTTTTTAAGATTCAACTCATACTCAACTGGAATGCAGAACACACAGAAACCTGTTTTATCTCCTGTTGCAACAAGTGTTTTAAAGACTTCTTCCGGGTTTGCATTAATTTTTTTTGCAACGGTTAATCCGCTTAAATCATCTTCTTCAACGTCATATTCAAAATATTTATAAGGAATTTTATTCAATTCCAAAATTCTCATTGCATTTGTTTTATGCATCACTATTGGTGTGTTTGTTCTTTCAACTTGTATAATTTCCACCAAGGAGTTGATGGCGAATCGTGGTGTTCATGATGATATCCGAAAAAATAGCAGGTCAGCATTGCTATCAAATGATTTTTTTTCAAAGTTCTTGCATTATGCGGCTTCATAGTTTCAGTATGAGGATATTTATGAGGCAAGTATGTGCCGAAGTAAAATAATTGAAATGTTCCAAGAAAAGCCGGGATTACCCAAAAGAACCAGATATTCAGCTCATCAATCCAAATCTTTAGAACATTAAATGTAACAGCCATAATAATTATTTGGGTTATAGTAGTATATCTTTTCAAAAAAGTAAACCACCACAGAAAAAAGTTTTGAGACTTAATATTAAAATCAGGGTCTTGATCTTCACCCGGATATTTGTGATGAAGGAAATGATTTTTTAACAGTCTCTTATAAGACATTCCGGCAAAAAGAAAACAAGCAACTTTTCCGATTAAATCATTGACAGTTCGGTTTTTAGAAACTGTTCTGTGCATTGCATCGTGAGCTGTGATGAAAAGTCCTGTGTAAAGATAACCCTGAAAAAACACGTGAAGGTAAAAACTTACAGAAGTAAAATCTACCGCTTCACTTGTTAAAATGTAAAAAAGATGGGCTGACCATATTGTAATAATTATTAATGCGATTAGAATTCCCATAGTTATCTCATAAATAAAAATAAAATTATAAAAAATGTTAATTGAGTTAAAAAGTATTTTTCAGCCAAAGTTGAATTTAGAGTGATTTTCATTTTCTGAAAAAGAATAGAGAACATAAATGCTATAACAAACCATGCTATGTAATTCTGAAGCGGAACGTGATTCCCCTCCCAAGACCAATAATCAAGCCTGATTGCGATTGGTTCAAGAAAGAAATCAAAAATAACTGCAAAGATTCCCGTAAATAAAGCAATAAAGAAATAATCATTAAAAAATCTTTTCGAAAGTTGTATTGAACCCATAACTACCAAGACCCAATTGAAACCTATAATTAAAGGAACTTCAAATAAATTCAAACCAAGAGTTTTGCCATAACTGTAGTTTCCAAAAATAAAACCGGTTTTAACTCCAATAACTTCTAATGTGAAAGTAATCGAGTATGTAATTATAACCCAAAACAACAATTTATTATCAGAACTCTTCTGCGAAAAAAATAAAACTACACCGCCAGTTAGCAACAACGTAAACGGTGTTAAAATTTTCATAAGAGGAAGTGTGAAATCAATAAGATGACCAGCTACTCCCACAGTGTACATTATATAAATAAATATTTCTTCTTTCTTTAAACTCAAATTTTTCTGCCTTTCCAAACAAGTTTTTTCGAATGAAATCTGTAAACAGAAATTATAGCTTCCACTAAAACAAAAATCATCTGAAAAATGTGCAATATCAAATTAACAAAAATATTTTGCTTGCTTTTAACCGAAACAAAAAATCTTGATAAGAGAATCATTACAATAATTAAAGATGAAGTTATTAAGTTGTTCCAATAAAAAAATGGAATCAATAAAGAGAACACTATCAGAAACGTAAATGTTAAAAATACTATTGGATTAACCTTAAATCCGGGGTAGAAGTTTTTAGCAAATCCATCCATTGCATCTTTGAAATTTGAATACATTCTGCAGAAAACCATATCTCCACCAAGTAAAGTAATCATTTTCTGATTTGATGATTTAACTTTTCTTGCAAATTCCATATCCTCAACCGGCATATTTTTTACAAAAGAATGTCCGCCAATAGATTTATAAAATTCTTTTTCCCAAAGAATGAATTGTCCATTTGCAGCAACAAAAGATTTATTCTTGGACTTGTAAACCAAAGCCAATGGAAGAAACGAAAGTAACAACCAATTCATCAGCGGGACTATTAAATATTCAGAGAAAGAATTCATTATCTGTGTAGGAAATACCGATAACATTTTTACATTTTCAATTTTCATCTTTGTAATTGCAGAAGCAACAGCATCTCTATTCAAACGAACATCAGCATCAATAAATAAAAGATATTCTCCTTTTGCCATCTGAGATAACTGATGACAAGCCCAGTTTTTACCAAGCCAATTTTCAGGCAAATCAAGCCCATCAACCATTGTAATTTTATCAGAGAATGATTTTAATATTTCTCCTGTTCTATCTGTTGAATGATCATTAAGAACAATTATTTCTTTATTACTATAAGTTTGATTCAGGCAATCTCTTATAACGTTTATAATATTATTCTCTTCATTTCTTGCCGGGATTAATATTGAGACTAATTTGTTTTCTTCGATTGTTTCTTTCGTAAGTTCAGGCGCAGTGAATAAATTTACCAGTGAAACAATAAAAATTATTGAACAAAAAAATCCGGATATTAAATAGATTAAATCCATTAAGATTGACTATTGATTCGATAGTAAATAGTTTAATGACATTAAAAAATTAATTAGTTAAAAATCTGTCTGCTGAAAAATATAAAAAATAATGATTACAGTTTTAGAAGCTATAAATCTTTCCACAGAATACTTACAAAAAAAGGGGGTTGAATCACCCAGATTGAATGCCGAGTTATTACTTGCTCACATTCTTAATTGTAAAAGACTAAATTTATATTTGATGTTCGATCGTCCACTGAATGAAAAAGAAACAAACCAATATCGCGATTTTCTTTCACGTCGCAGTAAAAGAGAGCCGCTGCAATACATTATTGGAACAACAGAGTTTTATAATGTAACTTTGAAAATAGATTCGCGTGCATTGATTCCACGTCCTGAAACGGAATTACTTGTTGAATTAGTTATCAATCTTTATAAAGAAAAATCAAACTTAAAGTTTTTAGATATTGGTGTAGGTTCAGGATGCATCACCGTCGCATTGTTAAAAAATTTAAGTAACTCCACTGCTATAGCCATTGATATCAGCGATGAAGCATTGAGTTTAACAAAGGAAAATCTTCTATTAAATAATATTGGCGATGGCATTCAATTGATAAAATTTAATGCTCTCGAAGATGATTATACAAAACTTGGGAAATTTGATTTCGTTGTTTCTAATCCACCGTATGTTTCAAAAGAAGAATATGAAAATCTTCAGCCGGAACTGAAATATTATGAACCAAGAATTGCTTTGACAGATAATGAAAATGGTTTAAAATTTTATGAAGTGATAATTAAAAATTCTCGCCACATACTCAACTCCACAGGCAAGTTATTTTTTGAAATTACTCCATCAATAGCAGAGGAAGTAAAAGCATTATTTGCCGCAAATAATTTTTTTAATATTAAGCTTATCAAAGACTTAAATAATCATTTCAGAATAATCTATGGAGAAAAAGAATGAAAGTAGTAGTGCAGCGAGTAACAGAGGCAGGAGTTTATATTGAAAATGAAAATTACTCTGCGGAAATAAAAAAGGGTATGGTGATATTACTTGGAATCAAATCAGGAGACAAAGAAGAAGATGTAACTTTTCTTGCTGACAAATGTTCAAACCTTAGAATTTTTGAAGATGAAAATGAAAAGATGAACCTTTCTTTGAGAGACATAAACGGAGAGGTTTTAATAATTTCTCAGTTTACGCTTTATGGAAATGCTCAACGAGGAAATCGTCCAAGCTTTACTGATGCTGCAAAACCAGATGAAGCTATTCCGTTGTATGAAAAATTTATTAACCGAATGAAAGAAAATCTTGGTGATGATAAAGTTAAATGTGGAATTTTCGGTGCGATGATGCTGATAAAAATTTTTAATGACGGACCGGTTACTATTATAATTGATTCCAAAAGTGGATAGATATGAATAATGTTTTGATGATATTTATTGATGGGGTCGGAATAGGAAAAGAAGATTATCAGCACAATCCCTTCTTTAAACTTGGATTCAAAACTTTTAGCGAACACTTCGGGAAAATCCCGTCGTTAAAAAATCCTTTTCTTTCTTCAGATGAAAAATTTCTAAAACCCATTGATGCTAATCTTGGCGTTCCCGGACTTCCACAAAGCGGAACGGGACAAGTGTCAATTTTTTGTGGAATTAATGCACCAAAACAATTGGGATTTCATTTTGGTCCATTTCCTCATTCACAAACCATTGAGACAATAAGAGAATTAAACATCTTCAAAGAATTTATTAAGAGAAAGAAAAAAGTTTTCTTTGCAAATGCTTATCCAAAAATATTTTTCGATTACATAAAACAAGGCAAGTCAAGATTGAGCGTTACTACAAAAAGTTGTTTGCTAAATGGAATGAGACTTAATACTTTCACCGATGTTTGGAAATCAAGAGCATTAACAGCAGAGATCACAAACGAGCGCTGGAATAGAAGATTAAATTATAAACTTAGAATTATTACTCCGGAAGGTGCTGCAAAAAGATTATTGAGATTAGCTTCAGAATATCATTTCACTTTATATGAATTTTTCCTCACTGACCATTTAGGACACGGCAGAATAGCAGACGAATTTGAAACCGTGCATAATAATCTTGACAGGTTCTTATTCCAAATTTTAAGCTCAATGAATGGTAAAAATATTACTTTAGTAATTTGTTCTGACCACGGAAACTATGAAGACCTTTCTGTTAAAGGACACACGAATAATCCTGCATTGTTTATTACATCAGGAAGGAATGCTGAAAAAATTACAGAAGCAGTTAATGATCTCAGTCAAATTAAATCAGCAATTTTGAAATATTGTCTATGAAAGATTATCCCGTAATAAAATTAGCTGTTGGATTATCAATCGGAATAATTATAAATAAATTTTTGCCATTAGATATTTTGATAGCAGGCGGGATTTCATTCTCTTTAATAATTTTAATTTATCTGCTTAATCGTTATTATCTCCCAAAGTTCAACCTTGTAATACAAATTCTTTCGATTATTGTTTTTATTTGTCTTGGTATAATTATCTCTTCGATTAATAAAGAAGAATATGCAACAAAGCTGAATAGATTTCACAAAGAAAAAAACACAATCGCTTTCGGCAGAATAGAATCGGTTGATTTGAAAAAGAATTACGAAGTTTCTTTCGTCCTCCAAACAGATAGTATTCATATAAACGATACAACAATTTATACATCAGAAAATTTACTCTGTCGTTTACGAAGCGGAAGTAAAGACAGGAAAAGTTTTTATGATAACATCAAGACGGGAAATCAAATTTCATTTAAAGGAACATTTACTCAGCCGAGAACTATTAGAAATCCGGGTGAATTCGATTATCAAAAATATTTACTTTCAGTAGGAATCACTGGAATTATAACCTCTTATGAAGACAGTTCTGCAATCATTATTAAAGATGAAGTTGAATCCTTTAGCTACATCATTTTCAAAGCAAGAAAGTATTTCGATTTTTTAATTCACAAAACGCATAATAAACAAACTGCTGGATTGTTGCGAGGTCTTTTGCTTGCTGATAGATCAGAGATAGATTATGAAACGAAGCTAAATTTTATCAATGCAGGAGTAATACACATACTTGCGGTTTCGGGTTTACACGTTGGATATATTCTATTATTCTTGATTGTTGTTTTTGGAAGATTTAACCTTTTCCTTCGTTCGGTTTTTATTATGATTGGAATTTTTAGTTTTATGTTCATAACGGAAATTCCGGCGTCTGTTTTCAGAGCAACTTTAATGGCTTCAATTCTGATAATTGCTTTTCTTACTAATCGCTCAACAAATCTCTTAAATTCAATTGCTCTTTCATCTGTTATTATCCTTTTGATTCAACCACAACAAATATTTAATCCGGGCTTTCAGTTATCATATTCTGCAGTAATAGCAATAGCGTTGGTCTATCCCGTGCTTAAAAACGAAATTGATTCTACTCAGTTAAAAAATAAAATCATAAAAAAAATTTTGTTGTTTGTTGGTGTTTCTCTTGCGGCACAATTAGGAACTCTTCCGTTTACTGTTGCCTATTTTAATAAAATATCTTTGATTTCTTTATTTGCTAATCTGTTAGTTATTCCTTTAACAGCTATTATAGTTGGGCTTGGAATTATAACTTTATTTATAGGCTCAATTTCTGTTTACATTGCTTCATTTATGGGAATTACAAATAATTTCATTGCAGCTTTGATGTTTAAGATTGTAAACTTCTCCGGTGGTTTGGACTTTTCGCATATCAGAATTAATAATTATTCAATCACAGATGCTTTGATTTTTTATTTTTTCCTTTCAGTCTTCGTTTATGGATTAAACAGAATTACATCAAAATGGCTGAAAGTAGTTTTTTCATTTTTGATCTTTTTCAATATCTATTTATTCTCCCGATTAGATGACAAAGAGCTTTTAGCAGATGGCAAACTAAACGTATTAATGATTGACGTAGATCAGGGCGATTCCTTTTTGATTAAATTTTCAAAAGGTAAAACTGCTTTGATAGATGCTGGTTTAGCAAATCCATTTTTTGATGTCGGCGAAAGGATTATCATTCCACTCCTCGATCATCTTGGAATAAAAAAACTTGACTATGGTTTTATCAGTCACTTCGACAATGATCATTACGGCGGTTTTTATTCACTGATAATAAATGAAAGAATTAAACAAGTATTTATTCCAGAGCCGGATTCTTCTACTAAATCCATTAAGTTCAATAAGTTTTTAGATGATAATAAAATTCCGAAGAAAATCTTTCATAGGGAAAAATTAAATTTTGATAATACAGCAGTTTATATTCTTAATGATACTACAGTGAAATATTTTGATAAACTTTCGTCAAATGACAGAAGCGGAATTAAAAAAATTACTTATGGCGAAACGAGTTTTTTATTCTTAGGAGATTTGGAATTTCCCGGAGAGCGTTATTATACTTTATTTGAAAAACAAATGCTTGATGCTGATGTGTTGAAAGTCAGTCATCACGGAAGCAAAACAGGAACATCAGAAACTTTACTAAAATTAGTTTCACCAAAAATTTCTTTGATAAGTGCAGGAGTTAAGAATAAATTTGGACACCCATCTGAAATAGTTTTGCAAAGATTGAAAAAAATCAACTCAAAAATTCTAAGAACAGATTCAGCAGGTGCAGTTTTGCTTCAATCAGATGGTAGAAATATTGAAATCATAGATTGGAAAAATTTCTAAATGACATTAATTAAGAAAAACAGAAAAACTGTAATTGGAATTTTAGGAGGCGGGCAGCTTGCAAGAATGTCCGCATTTCAAGCTATTAGAATGGGGTTTGATGTTGCCATACTTGAAAAAGAAAAAGACTCTCCTGCGGGTGAACTAACTAAAAAAGAATTTGTCGGCTGGGTAGATAATCAAGAGGTATTTAATCAATTTATTGAAACAAGTGATGTTATTACTTTGGAAAATGAGTTTATAGATTCAAGTTACTTAAAGCGTATAGAAGACTCTGGTAAAATTGTCATCCCGTCCTCAAGAACCATCTCTTTAATTCAGGATAAATTAATCCAGAAATCAACACTTCAAAAAGCGGGGGTTCCGGTTCCAAAATTTATTAAAGTGAACACAGATACTTCTTATGATAACATTTCCTCTATTTTGGGCAGAAAGTTTTTGTTGAAATCCAGAAAAATGGGATACGATGGTTATGGAAACTCTACAATTAAAAACAAAATTGAATTTGATTCAGAACTGAAAAGATTAACCCCAAGACACTCAGAGCTTTATGCTGAAGAATTTGTAAAATTCAAAAAAGAACTTGCAATAATGATTGTCCGAACAAAAAAGGAAGTAAAATGTTATCCTGTAGTTGAGACAATTCAGAAAAATCATATCTGTCATTTAGTAATTTCACCTGCAAGAATAGAAAAAAGAATTTCTAAAAAAGTTGAAGAAATAGCCATTCATTCTGTTGAAGCAGTTGAAGGTTATGGAATTTTTGGAACAGAATTTTTCCTTGATGAAGATGAAAAAATTCTGGTTAATGAAATGGCGCCGCGTCCACACAACTCAGGGCATTATACAATTGAAGCGTGTATGACTTCGCAGTTTGAAAATCATATTCGGGCAACGCTTGGATTATCATTAGGTTCAACCGAAATGGTAAATCCTTATGCAGTTATGATAAATCTTCTTGGCAAAAGAAATGAAGTTGGCATATTACAAAACTATGCTTCTGTTTTACTTGAAGAAAAAATAAAATTGCACATTTACGGTAAAAAAGATTCAAGAGTTGGCAGAAAGATGGGCCACATTACTGTAATAGGAGATAACTTAAGTTCATTAATAAAAATTGCTAAGTCAGCAGAAAAAAAAGCTATTTTATAGAAAGGGCTTGATATGAAAAAAAATAAACCGTTAGTTGGAATAATTATGGGAAGCGATTCAGATTTAGAGGTGATGAAAGATGCCGCAATAATTTTAGATGAATTTAAAGTTGCATATGAGTTGAAAATAGTTTCAGCTCATCGCACTCCTGATTTTATGGCTGAATACAGCAAGTCTGCTCTAAAACGAGGAATTAAAGTTATAATTGCAGGAGCTGGTGGTTCTGCTCACTTACCGGGAATGACTGCCTCGCATACAATACTTCCTGTAATCGGAGTTCCTATTAAATCAAAATCACTTGATGGACTCGACTCTTTGTTATCAATAGTACAAATGCCAGCAGGTGTACCAGTTGCTACAGTTGCAATAAATGGAGCAAAGAATGCGGGTATTCTTGCTTTAGAGATAATTTCACTAATTGATAAAAAGCTTCAAACTCATTTATTAAATTACAAAGAAAGAATAAGAGAAGAATCTATGCAGAAGAATAATAGTCTAACAAAATAAAAATAATTAAACATTGGCTTAAACTTTTATTTCCTATTGTGATTTTATAATTTTATGCTTAAAATAAGGTGTAAATTCGTAACAGTTATATCAATTATAAAAAATAATTAGAGAATTAAAATTGTAGAATACATCAATCATTAAAAATTTTGAAAAGAAATCTTGACTTTAACAATAAAATTTTACATTTTAACACCGCATAATCCGTTAATTAACTAATTATTCAATTTCCAATAATAAAAGGAGTACTTATGAAAAAATCCTTTCTTTTCCTTTCTTTTCTTTTAATCGCTCTGACTCCGGTTCTTTTCGCACAAGATGCGTCCGAAAATGTGCCTTTAGGAACCAGAGATGGTGATAAAGTAGAATTGCCATACCAAACAGTTTATTTTGAGGGTGGTGAAGCTATGTTATACGACAATGGTCCCCTTGTAACATTACCTGGTGGTGGATGTAATGGCGGCGACGCAAGTATTTTAGATGGTAACGTTGGTCACACACTATTCGGCTGGAACGTAAATCACGCCGCAGCTCCAGGTACAAACTTTTATATGGCAGATGATTTTACAAGCAATGCTGCCTGGAATATAGACTCTATTCGTTTTTACACTTATCAGACAGGAGCTACGGCTTCTACTATTACTGGTGTTTATGTTCAGATATGGAACGGTCCTCCAGATTCTGGCGGCACAATTGTCTGGGGTGATCTAACCACAAACAGAATGGTAAGAACTTACCTTTCAAATATGTACAGAGCAGTAAGCACAACTCCAACCGATTGCCAAAGAAGAATTCAAATTGTAACAGCAAATATTGGAGGAAATTTACCAGCAGGAACATACTGGGTTCAGTGGGGTATTACGGGCTCATTAACCTCTGGTCCTTGGCAGCCACCCGTAACAATTCAAGGGGTTGCTATAACTGGTAACGCTAAACAAAAAACAGCAACAGGTTGGGTAAATGCTTTGAATGGAACTACCTCGCCCAATGGTGCTCCATTTACAGTTTTTGGTGTTGCCGGAGCAGCTTGTCCTGTTCAACCACCAACAAATCCAAATCCTGCCAATAATGCAACAAACGTTTCTATTAACCCAGGCAATGCAACTTGGACAAATGGTGCAGGTACCACAAAAGTTAAAGTTTTCTTCGGTCCAGCTGGAAATATGACTCAGGTATATTCCGGTAATGCAATTTCTCAAATTGCTATTCCTGGTCCTCTTCAATATAGCACCACTTACAATTGGAAAGTAAGAGGTGAAAATGATACTTGCGGTGTTGATGGTCCAACTTGGTCATTTACAACTATGGCAAATCCATTAATTCAGGTTCTTATAGATGAACCATTCCCAAATCTAAATAACTGGACACCTGTTGGTCCTTTAGGATTAACAAACTGGAGTGCCAATAATTCAAACAGTGCTGGCGGAACAGCTCCTGAACTAAGATTAAGCTGGACTCCTTCATTCAACGGTGCCAGCTACTTAAAATCAAATCAGATTACTGGTCCAGTTGGAACACCACTTCAGGGATCATTCAAATTCTTCTTTGATTGGTATGCAAATCCATCCGGCACAATTGGCTTAGCAATTACTTATGATGATGGTGCAAACTATACTCCATTGTGGCAAGTTGTTGACCCAACCGGAAATGTTGGTCCACAGACAAATAATTTTACATTCAGTCTAACACAAGCCAACTTTAAACTTGCATTCTTCTTTAATGGCAACTCTTTCAACAATGACAACACTTTCTTTGATGATTTGTTAGTTCAATATATTATTCCGGTAGAATTAACCTCCTTTACAGCAACTTCAATCGGTAATGATGTTCAATTGAACTGGTCAACAGCTACTGAAAAAAATAATCAGGGATTTGAAATTCAAAGAAGAAGTGGTGGAGAGTATCAAACTGTTGGCTTTATCGCTGGTAACGGAACTACTGTTCAGCCACAAGCTTACACATATATAGATAAAAATGTAAATGCTGGCTCATATACCTACAGACTAAAACAAATTGATTTCAATGGTCAATTTGAATATTCACCAGAAGTTGAAGTTGATGTAATTGGAGTTAGAGAGTTCTCATTAGCACAGAACTATCCAAATCCATTCAACCCAAGCACTACTTTAAGTTTCAACTTAGCAGTTGACAGTAAAGTAACATTAAAGATATTCGATGTATTGGGTCAAGAAATAATGACTTTATTGAACGAAACAAAGACCGCAGGTACACATAGCGTTACATTTGATGCAAGCAGACTAAACAGTGGTGTTTATTTCTATAGAATAGATGCTTCCGGCGTTGATGGACAGAAGTTCACTGATGTTAAGAAAATGATCTTAAATAAATAAGCTATTGATTTAAAAATCATAGTATTAAATTAAAATTGTCATCCTGAGCCCTGCCTGCATGCAGCAGGCAGGTTGTTGAAAGATGACAATTTTATTAAAATTAAATGAACAAAGTTTTATATACATAATTAAATCAAATAAGGAGTATTATGAAAAAACTATCAATTCTTTTTATCGTATTTTTTTCTGTTAGTTTACTGATCGCACAGGAAAGTCTTGTTCGACCTGGTACTGGAGAAAGCTTTAAGAATGAAGCAACTAATGTTACAACAAATGGTGAGGCCATTATTTTCTCAGATAATTTTAATGGAGATAATTCTGTAGCAGGATTACAAGCTCGTGGCTGGGTTGTTGTAGATGAAGATGGCGGTGGAACACAACCAGCTTGGTTTACACCATCAACAACTCCTCCTTTCCCTGCTTTCGAAGGTGGAACACAAGGATATGTTGCTTCTAACTTCAATGGTGCTAATGGTTTTTATATCAGTCACTGGTTAATTTCTCCACTTGTTGGTGTTTCAGCAGGAGATACTCTAAGTTTTTACCATAGATCTCCCGATGCTAATCAATGGGACGATTCAATTTATGTTAAAGTATCCCCAACTGGTGGAAGCAATCTCTCTAACTTTACTATTTCATCACCAAGATTGTTAGTCAGCGAAAACGGATGGGCTCAGTATAATTATATTTTCACAGTTACTGGATTTGTAAGATTTGCAATCCAGTATCAAATTTTTGATGGTGGTCCAAATGGTACATATTCGAATTACATCGGCATTGATATGCTTCAAGTAAAGGGTGTCGGTTTTATTCCTGTTGAATTAACTTCTTTCACTGCTGCTGCAAATAAAAATGATGTAGTACTTAATTGGTCAACAGCAACAGAGAAAAATAACGAAGGTTTTGAAATTCAAAGAAGCAATGGTAATGGTTTTACAACTGTTGGTTTCGTAAGAGGTAATGGAACTACAACTCAACCTCAGTCATATACCTTTGTAGATAAAAACCTTAATTCCGGAGTTTATTCATACAGATTAAAACAAATTGATTTTGATGGCACATCAGATTTCAGCAAAGAAGTTGAAGTTGAAATTCTTAATCCAAAAGAATTTGCCTTAAATCAGAATTTCCCTAATCCATTTAATCCTTCAACAAAGATTAACTTCAGCTTAGCAGTTGATAGTAAGGTCAGTTTGAAGGTGTTCAATATTTTAGGTCAGGAAGTTTCAACATTATTGAACAAAAATCTTTCTGCTGGCAATCACGAAATTAATTTTAATGCTACCGGATTAAATACTGGAGTTTATTTCTACAAGCTTGAAGCTGCCGGAATAGATGGAACGAATTTCAGCTCTGTAAAGAAAATGATTCTTAACAAATAATTTGTTGATTCAAAAAAAATGTTAAAGCCATTCAGAAATGAATGGCTTTTTTATTAGTTTTTTGTTTATGCTCCTAACAAAATTTTGGAACGCTAACAAAACAGTAGCTTTAGCCACAAAATCTTTGTAGAACAATAAAACAAAATATCAAAAGGGGCTGTTGCCCTGAAATAAGATTAAATTATGATGATAAATATTTGTTTGAAAATTAAGATTAGAAAAAATTAAAGGGCTAACGTCTCTAAAAATCTATTAGATCAAATTTCTACAAAATATAGGGCTAAAGCTCCTAATATTCCAGTCCTTATTATAACAGTTGGATAAATCCAACTGCAATAAAAATAAAACTCATCTTTTCATCATCTATTGCAGTTCACTTCAGTGAAGTGAAAAAATTAGAAGCAGTGGGAGGCGTTAGCCACATATATAAATTTATTTTGGACAGATGTGATTTTTACCAAAAATTTAATTTGACAATGAAGTAATTCTTTTATAGTTTTTAATAAAAAATAAATCACTTCTATATCACAAACAAAAATCAGGAGGTCCAATGAAAAAACTTTTATTGTCAATAATTCTTTTAGTATCGCTGGCTTTCGCTCAGGATATGAAAGAATTCAGTCCCGAGTTCTCTGTCCACCCCAAAAGTCACACTTTCACTGACGCAATGTGGGATGTAAAATTCAACTATAACCTTCAAACAATTACTGGAGGACTTGGGAATGCTGGTGCAGTTTACATTCCAACGTTGAATCAATTCTGGGTATCAAGATGGTCAACTCCTGCAGGAAGAATCTATGTGGTTAGTACTACAGGAACAATAGTTGACTCCTTTACTACATCAGGTTTTACAGGCACAAGAAATATGGTTTATGATCCTGTAAATAATGAGGTAGTATGTGGAGCTGCTACAAACATTTTGTATCGAGTAAATCCAACAACGCGTGCAACAGTTGGTCAAATAACAATGCCCACGAATATTACTGCAAGATTTATCACTTATGATCCATCTGCAGCAAGTGGTGCAGGTGGTTTCTGGGTTGGTAACTGGAATACGGGCAATTTACATTTCTACCTTGTAAATCGTTCAGGGGCTCAAATAGGGATTATTAATAACACTGCTATTACAGGTGTCTATGGAATTGCTTATGATTATTGGTCTCCAGGAGGTCCGTATCTTTGGGTCTGGTCTCAAGGGCAAGGGCAAGGATTTCCTCAAAATATTATTCAAATATCAGTAGCTACTGGACAGCCTACAGGTATTCAAAGAGATGTTATTCCTGATATTGCACCGACTCAAACTGCTGCAATTGCTGGCGGTTTATTTATTACAGACCAATTAATGCCTGGTTTACTAATTCTTGGTGGTGTTCTACAAGGCAGTCCTGATATATTATTTGGATATGAAATTGCAAATCTTGATGCAGGAGTGTTACAACCATTTAATCTTACTAACCCTCCAAATAATGCCAGTATAACTACTCTTCCTGGTTCAACAACTCCTGTTAATATTACTTGGGATACCTCAAGAGCAAATGCAACTTATAAATGGATTTTTGGTTCACCAACAGTTCCTCCAAGATTACTTACTTTTCCAGTTCCAACAAATAGTTTAACTTTAACTCTGGGTGCTATTGATTCATTGTTAGCCTCTTTTGGTGTGCTTCCCGGACAGTCCTTAGTAGGTCAATGGGATGTATGGGCATTTAGAAATAATTTGCCGGCTAATGATTCTCTTAAATCTACTAATGGTCCAAGAGTTATAAATATTACTCGAGGAATCCCAGCATTAACAGCCTTTAATCTTGCAAATCCTGCGAATAATGCAACTTTAGTTACTTCACAGTTTAATAATACTCCTGTTAATATAAACTGGACAAGATCCGGGCAGGGAGTAAGATATAGATGGAAATTTGGAATTAACATAAACAATCCAATACTTAATTTACCAGCAAACGGAAATGGATTTGACACATCTTTAACTTTAATCAATTCTGGAATAGATGCTATCTTAGCTGGTTTGGGAATTCAACCTGGTCAATCTGTTTCAGGACAGTGGGCTGTTTGGGCTTATAATGGAATTGACTCTCTTAAATCAACTCAAACATTTAATATAACTCTCCAAAGACAAGGTTTAGGAGAAGTATTAGTTGTTTATGATTCAACCCTTACCAATGGGAGAATTAGTCGAGACTCTATAACCGCAAATCTAAGCATTCTTGGACGAACTTTTGACTTGTTCAATAAAGGCAGTCAAACATCCACAAATGTAATATCATTTAGAAATTATGACAGAATTATCTGGCTTGGCGAAGGCACAAGTGTAATGTCGAATGTCCAGAAGGATTCTATAAAAGCATGGTTAAACTCCGGAAATCCAAATCGTAAAAGAAATCTTATAATTTTTTCAGAAGATATTGGTTACCAATTTGGAAGAACAGGTTCAACATATATTGATTTAGATTTTATAAACAACTATCTTGGTGCAAATTACGTTGCTGACAGACCAACAACTGGTGGAGCTCAAGGTCTGATTGGAGACGTAATAAATACTGGATTAGCTGATAGCACTATCGGTACTTGGCCAGATGTATTAAGTTTGTTTGGAACAACCTCACAAGTACTATACAGATTTAGGTCTGATAATACTCTTATCAATGCAGTTGGTAACAAGACAGCTAACTTTGAAGTTGCTACTTTCGGTGTGGATGTAGAATCACTAAGACCAGCAATTGATAGCCCTCCAGGCTCTACTGTAAGAAGAATGTTATCAGCCGCATTGGGTTATCTTGTGATACCTGTTGAATTAAAGTCATTTACTGCTTTAACTTACAAAAACTCCGTTTCTTTAAGTTGGTCAACTGCTACTGAAGTGAATAACAAAGGATTCTATGTTCAGAGAAAGACAGATAATTCTGATTATCAAAATATTGGATTTGTTGAAGGTAAAGGAACAACTACAGAAGTTCAAAATTACTTCTTCTCTGATGCTAATGTTCAAGTTGGAAAATATTACTACCGCTTAGCTCAAGTTGATTTTGATGGTTCTGTAAATTATTTGGATGCAATAGAGGTTGAAGTAAATCCACCATTGGAGTTCAGTTTATCACAGAACTATCCAAATCCATTTAATCCTGCAACTACAATTGATTTTAGTTTGCCATATAAGTCAAGTGTAGTTTTAAAGATTTATGATGTTATCGGTCAGGAAGTACTTAAAGCAATTGACAAGGAAATGGAAGCAGGATATCATAAACTTAATCTTGATATGTCAAGATTCAGTAGTGGTGTTTATATGTATCGTATAGATGTCAAAGGTTTTGATGGAAATAATCACACAGCAGTAAAGAAAATGATATTGAACAAATAAAATTTTCTTTTCAAGAAAAAAGGCTGTCTGAATAAGGCAGCCTTTTTTATTTTAGTTTTCATTAAACTGCAATAAATAAGCTCGTATAAATCTATTTATATCTCCATCCATTACTGATTGAACATCGCTAGTTTCTTCATTTGTGCGATGATCTTTTACCATATTATATGGATGAAAAACATAAGATCGAATTTGACTGCCCCATTCAATTTTCATTTTACTTTTTTCAATTTCAGCTTGCTCTGCTTTTTGCTTCTCTAATTCAAGTTGATATAATCTTGCCTTGAGAAGTTTCATTGCATTCTGACGATTTTGCAATTGAGACCTTTCAGTTTGACAAGCGGCTACAATTCCAGTAGGAATGTGAGTAATTCGAACAGCTGTTTCAACCTTGTTAACATTTTGTCCGCCCTTTCCACCGCTGCGATAAGTATCAATTTTCAAGTCTGCGGAATTAATTTCTATTTCAATTGTATCGTCAACTTCAGGAATTACAAAAACAGAAGCAAATGAGGTGTGCCTTTTTTTATTTGCATCGAAAGGTGAGATTCTAACTAATCTGTGAACGCCGTTTTCAGCTTTGAGATATCCGTATGCGTACTCACCTTCAACCTCAACAGTTGCGGATTTGATTCCGGCACCATCACCTTCCAACAAATCAATGATAGTCATTTTATAACCGTTTTGTTCTCCCCATCGCAGGTACATTCTCAAAAGCATTTCAGCCCAGTCCTGAGCTTCTGTTCCACCTGCTCCTGAGTGAATTGTCAGAATACAATTTCGATGATCGTCTTTTCCGCTGAGCATACTTCTGAACTCAGCAGACTCAATCATCTCCTCTAAAGATTTTATTTCTGATTGGATTTCATTTTCGAAAGATGAGTCTTCTTCTTCTTTTGCTAATAAAATAATTTCTTCGGTTGAATTTGCTTTATCAGATAAATTTTTCCACAAATCAACCCATTGCTGAAGTGATTTTATTTCCTGAAGTATTTGTTGAGCTCTTTTCTGGTCATTCCAAAAATCTGATTCTTCGGATTTTTTCTGAAGTTCTCTAATTCTTTCTTCTTTTTTATCAACGTCAAAGATAGCTCCGTAAATTATCAATACGGATTTTATAAGAATTTAATCGTTTTATTTCTTCATCGTACATTTAATCACCTTAAATTTTGAAAATTGTCTTTCGCTTGGCAATCTGCCTTGCTTAAAATAAAAATGAATGATTATATTTGCTCAAAAATAAAGTATTCTATTGAATTAGTAGAGGTATTTATGAAGATATTGATTTTTTTGATTGGATTTTCTCTTCTTTCTTTTGCTCAATATAAAGATAATGGATTTCCAAAAGAGGAACCTAAAAGCGGCATTTTCAACCGTTCATCAAATTCGCTTTTTAGCTTTTTGACAGATGAAAATTTTTCAATGAAACATTCAGTAAGTATGTCCTATTCAGCTTTTGCCGGGCAGGGAATTGCACTTGGTGTTTATACTAATTCAATGATGTATAAATTTTCTGATGACCTTAATATTCAATTAGATGCAAGTATAATTAATTCGCCTTACAGCACTTTTGGGAAAGAATTTCAAAATAGTATCAATGGACTTTATCTAAGTCGAGCAGCGATTAACTATCGCCCTTGGAAAGATGTTTTTATTTCTTTACAATATAATAGTTACCCTTTTTTAGGAAGCAGGAGCTATTACAATCCTTTCTATAATTATTATTATGGATATTGACTTGGAGAGAAAAGATTAATTATAAATCAAATCTAAATACTGAGAAAAAATTTCCTGACAAGAAAATTAACGGAATTTTCGTTGTAAATATTTTAATTATTCTTTTATCAATCTTTTTAGTCTATTCTGTTATAACAAAAATCTCCTTCACAAAAGAAGAAAATAAAATTGTTAAAGAAACTCTGGACAGAATTCCTACAATAGAAGTATTAAATGGCTGCGGTTATGCTGGAGTTGCTGACAGTTTTACTGATTTACTACGTTCAAAGAATTTTGATGTTGTAAAAACCGGAAATTTCTCCTCTTTTGATATTGATACAACTTTTGTTATAGATCGTGTTGGTGAAAAGAAATATGCTATGGCTGTTGCAGAATCATTGAAAATTCCCGCACAGAATGTTATTCAGCATTACAATAAAAATTATTTTCTTGATGTTACATTTGTAATCGGAAAAGATTTTAATAATTACTTAAAAGGTGAGTAATTGGAAACTCAACAATTAGCTCAAAAAATTGCCGAGCTTTGTTTCAACAAAAAGGGTTATGATGTAAAAATTATTGATTTGAGAAGCGTTGCACTATTTGCAGATTACTTTGTTTTGTGTTCTGCTGAATCAGATGTTCAGGTGAAAGCAATCGCTGATGATATCGAAGAGAAATTAAAAGAACAGGGAATCAGGTGTTGGCATAAAGAAGGGTACAAAGCATTACAATGGATTTTGCTTGATTATGTTGATATAGTGGTTCATATTTTTAGAAAAGAGGCAAGAGAGTATTATAATCTTGAAAGGCTATGGAGTGACGCTCCAAGTTGGAATGTGGAAGATCCGGAATTAGTTAAAATCAATAAAAATTAATTTTAAGAGTTTATAGTGAAAGAATACCTTGTTGAATTATTTAAAGAGATTGAAAATCAAATACCAGAAATAAAAGATGTTCCTCTGATTTTTGAAGTACCTAAATCTGAATTACACGGAGACCTCTCAACAAATATTGCAATGCTGCTTGCAAAAAAACTTCGTAAAAATCCACGAGAACTTGCTAACGAAATAATTCAGCAAATTAAAGTTAACCCTCACTTAATCTCTAAAGTTGAAATAGCTGGTGCCGGATTTATTAATTTCTTTATCTCCGAACGTTTTTACTCAAATGTAATTCATAAAATTTTAGAGAGTAGAGAGTCATTTGGTAAGTCAGAAAAATACAAAGGTAAAAAAGCAAATGTAGAATTTGTCTCCGCAAATCCAACAGGACCTTTAACCGTTGGGCACGGAAGGAATGCTGTAATTGGCGATACAGTTGCAAATTTACTTGAATGGATTGGCTATGATGTTGATAGAGAATATTATTTCAATAATGCTGGAAGACAAATGCGGGTTTTGGGTGACTCAGTCAGATTGCGTTATCTCGAAATATTGGGCGAAAAAGTAGAGTTTCCTGAAGATTATTATCAAGGAGACTACATTAAAGATATTGCAAAGAAATTGTTTGATGAATTCGGAGACACTGTGAAAAACGAATCTGCGGAGGGAATATTCAAAGAAACTGCTGAGAGGGAAATATTTTCTGATATTAAAAAAACACTGTCATCACTCAATATAAATCATAAGATTTTTTACAATGAAAAATCTCTCTATGATGATGGTAAGATTGAACAACTTCTTAAAGATTTTGCTGCAAAGGAATTAACTTATCAGAAAGATGGAGCAATTTGGTTAAAACTAACTTCACTTGGCAAAGAACAAGATAAAGTAATTGTAAAATCTACTGGTGAACCTACCTATCGTCTTCCGGACATTGCATATCATATCACAAAATTCAATAGAGCTTATGATTTGATAGTTGATTTATTCGGTTCGGATCACGCAGCAACCTATCCTGATGTTTTAGCTGGTATAAAAGCTCTGGGTTATGATGAAAACAAAGTTAAAGTCCTTATTCATCAGTTTGTAACAATTACTCAGGATGGCGAAGTTGTAAAAATGTCAACCCGTAAAGCCAATTATATCACGCTTGATGAATTAATTAACGAAGTTGGAAAAGATGTTGTTCGTTACTTTTTTAATATGAGAAACATATCAACTCATATGAATTTTGATTTAACCCTTGCCAAAAAACAATCAGATGAAAATCCGGTTTTCTATTTGCAATATGCCCACGCAAGAATTTGTTCAATAATCAGAGCAACCGAAAAAGAAAATTTAATAGCATCAACAGAACATCTTCACTTGTTAAACACTGAAGAGGAAAAAGATTTACTAAAAAAACTCAACAGATTTGAAGAAGAAGTATTAAATGCTGCAGAAAATTTTGAACCTCATCGGATTTGTTTTTATCTTGAAGAACTGGCAACTTCATTTCATAAGTTTTATACTTTCAGAAGGATTCTTGGTTCAGAAAAAGAAGTTGCAGAGGCTCGTTTAGCACTTATCACTGCAGTTAAAATCGTTTTGAAAAACGGACTTGAAATTTTAGGCGTTGAGGCACCAGAGAAAATGTAATCAGATTAATAAATTTTTAATTAGCTATTGCTGCAAAGAGTGCAAAAACCTTATCTGCTCCGGCTTGCTTTAAAACTTTAGCACACTCCGAAACAGTTGAACCTGTTGTTACTACATCATCTACTAAAATTATTTTCTTCCCCTTAACTTCTGTTTTCCTTCTTAACTTAAAAGCATCTTGCACATTTGTTCTTCTTTCTAAAGAGTTAAGTTTTGTCTGAGTTTGAGTATGCCTGATTCTTTTTAGTATTCTGGTTTTTATTGGAATATTAAGCTCTTTTGATATTCCTTTTGCTATGAATTCAGATTGATTGTAACCTCTGTCGGCTTTTTTAACTGCGTATAATGGAACCGGAATAATAAAATCAGCATCCCAATTTTTAATATCATCCCGAAAGATATTGCCAACCAGTCTTCCGAGATAAATTCCAACACCAAATTTTTTTTCATATTTTAATGAGTGAATCATATTTCTTGTTGGACTTTCCTCTTCGAAAATTAATCCAGCTCGAAAGTCTTCTATAATTTTTGGATGTGAGAATTTATTCTGATATTCTTCTTCCAGAAAACTTGAATTCGGAATTTTCAATTTTGAATAACATTCATCGCAAACAATTTTTTCTTCAGGCGACAATTTCCTTTTACAGGAGGAACACAATCTCGGCAGGAAAAAATCGAAAAGATAATTTATTGATGTTTCGTTAAAAATATTTGAAAGAAATCTCATACTAAACTTGATTGTTTGCGTATCAGCCACTCAATGCTGAAAAGAATTATCACAATGATAAGAATGATTTCATTCGATTGAAATTTAATTTGTGATTCTGATATTTTCACTGTCGAAGCTCTTTTATTTAAATCACTAATGCGGTTTAAATATTTATCAAACTCATTTAGCGAAAAAATCTCACCGTTAGTTCTCTTACTTAAATCAGCAAGAAACTCATAATTCATCCGTAAGTCAATCATTTCCAAATCAAAATCTCCGACATTAAACCTACCAGATAAAGAGCCAGTAGTTTTATTATTCACTTTCGCAATTGCAGAGAAAGAGTAATCTCCGGCTTTATTAAGAAATAATTTTCCTTCATAAAGACCATTTCCCAATGGAGTTAACAGTAAATCTTTAGAGTCTTCTTTACCTTTTACGCTAACTTTGATTTCCCCATCGTTAATTGGATTGAGAAGTTCGTTATAAAGTTCGGCAACAAACTCAATTTCTTCAGAAGCAGAATAGAATTTTTTTAACGTTTTAATTCTGAATTGTCTGTCATCTTCCTTTATACTTAACCACTTAGCCGAGTTTAATATTAGATTGTCAAGAACATTGATATTATCAGAGGTTTGAAGTTTCCATTTCCAGAATTCCTTTCCTATAAAAGCAACACTTCTTGATGAAGCTAAACTTCTTTGAATAATCAAAGGAAATTTTAACCTGTTGTTGTCTGTTTTGATATTACTAATTACTCTTGATTCAGGTTTTGCAGAAACAAGATTCGGCGGATAAAGTATTGGAGGAATTTTATTCCAATCATTTTCAGATATGTTATTTATTAAATCTAATCTTTCCGTGTCGCTATAGTTTATATCTGGCTGAGCTTTTATATAATTTTCCGATTGGTTTTCAATTCTGAAAGGCAGTTCGCTTTCTAATTGTTTAATTTTATTTAATGAAACATCATTATTCATCATCAGAAAAAAGGGAGTCTTTTTATTCACAATTTTATTTTTTATTTCATTGAATATTTCCGTTGATGTAAACTGGTTCGGAAAACCAATGAGAAACAAAACATTTGCGGAATCTAATTTTGTTTTAAAGTTGTTTTCTAAAAAATTGCTTTCAACTTGAGTTAAAGAACTAACTTGGAAAGTTTCTTCGGTTTCAATAACTCTTTTGATAAAGGTGAAATCAGCGGAAGGTGAACCAGAAATGACCAAAATCTTAGTTTTATCTTCTGTAACCTTAACAAAAAAGGGATAAACATTATTATTTACATTAGATTCATCAGAAAGAGCATCAACTTTAATCTGAAGTTTTCTATCTCCGATTTCTTTTGGGATGTAATTAAAATTCACAACATTCAGTCCGCTTGAATTAAGTGCGATTGTCTGATTATCCAGCAGTTTTCCATCTTCGATTAGTGAAACTTTGACATTAACATTTTCGAAACCAACATTTTGAATTGAGCTTGAGATTGTTGTTGAGACGCCCAAATAAATGTTTTCGTTATGAATTACATTTTTAACCGAGATATCTTTTTTTCTGCTGCTATCTCCAACTGCGAAAGTAAAAACAGGCAAACCAAGTTTTTCTGCCTGATAAATGGGATTATTTCCGTCATTTATAATTCCATCTGATACAATTGTAATTGAAGACGGATTTATTGATTGGTAATTCTCTAAAAAATCCTGCAGTCTGAAAATTTTTAAAAAATTAGTCGAACTTTCATCAAACTTCATTACCTCTGAGTTAAAACTTTTTAATTCGTTTATACTTGAACCAAAAGTGAAAAACATACTATTAAATGCTTCCTGAAATTCAGCGGATGAGAATCTACTTATAATTTTATCGGGTTTTTCTGAATCTTTAACTGCTGAAATGGATTTCGAGTTATCTATAAAAATCAGATGAGTTGGTTGCAGATTGATTTTCTTTTTAAGTGACAGCACAGGTTCAAAGAAAATCGAAATTAAAAAAGTCAATGCAAGAAATCGAAGTGAAATAAGAATGATTTTTTTAAGATTAGAAATCGGCGGTAATGTGAAGCGATATGAATAGATGGAAAAGATTAATGATAAAATCAAAAGTAAAATTAAGATTAACCAACTTTCAGAAATATTCAGACTTATTTTATCATAACCAAACATAAGTAAATTTATTAAAGGATAAGATGAAGGAATAAACTAAAATTTTTATCTATCGGGAGTTTAACAAATTTTTGATTTCCCAGCTTTTCATATTTTCAAACATTTCGTAATCAGTTAAATCAAAATGAATGGGAGTAACAGAAACATACTTATTTTTAATTGCAACCTGGTCAAAATCTAAAGAGTTATCAAGCTCAATTAAATTTCCTGTAAGCCAGTAATAGTCTCGTCCATAAGGGTCAATTCTTTTTTCATACACATCGTCCCATTTGGATTTACCTTGCTTTGTTATTAAAATACCAGCAATCTCATTTTCTGGTAAATTAGGAACGTTCACATTTAACATTGTGCCGTTAGGAATTCCACGCTTATGAATTTCGAGTGTAAGTTTTTGAGCAACTTTTGCCGCAAATGTAAAATCTGTAACTGAATGACTTGTAACAGAAACTGCCATTGAGGGGACATCCATTATTGCGGCTTCGCGTGCTGCAGATACAGTGCCTGAATAAATTATATTCACAGCTGTATTTGAACCGTGATTGATTCCTGAGACCATTAAATCGGGATATTCATTCATAATATTTCTTATACCAATTTTAACACAATCAGCGGGAGTGCCGTCAATTGCATAGCCGAAAAACTTTCCGTCCTTATGATATTCAAAAACTCTTAAAGGTGTTTGCATAGTTATTGCGTGCCCAACCGCACTTTGTTCTTTATGTGGTGCAACTACAGTTACATCAGCAATTTCTTTCAATGCTTTTACTAACGCTTGAATACCTGCTGAATCAATTCCGTCGTCGTTTGAGACTAATATTTTCACTTCATTCCTTACTTTTGTTTTTTCAACTTGCAATATACCATTAAAGAAAAATTTTTTAGTAAATAATTTGGCTGTTTATATTAGCTATCAAATAGTTTTTAGGTTTTTTAATGAAAATAGATTTTAAGGATAAAACAGTTCTTTTAACCGGTGCTTCCACAGGAATTGGGAATCAATTAGTAAGAAAACTGACCAAAGAAAATGCAAAGCTGGCAATCTTATCAAGAAAAAAGGATTTATTGGATAATCTGATAAAGGAGTTGGGCAGCCCTTCAAAAATCATTTCTTATAAATGTGATGTCAGAAATTTTGATGAAGTAAAATCTGTTTATGATAAAGTTAAATCTGATTTGGGAGAAATTGACATTGCAATTCTGAACTCTGGCGTTAGTTACAGAATGAGTGAAAGTTCTTTTGAGTTAGAAAAAGCCCGCGAAATTTTTGATACAAATTTTTTTGGTGTTATCAATTTCATTCATTTGCTGAAAGAAGATTTTATCAAAAGAGGTTCAGGAATTATTGTTGGAGTATCAAGTCTTGCAGATTCAAGAGGATTTCCAGCAAGCGGGTTTTATTGTGCAAGTAAATCTGCATTAACAACTTTTCTGGAGAGTTTAAGGGTTGAATTAAAAAAGTTTAATGTTACTGTTATTACAGTGCAACCGGGATTTGTTAGAACTCCAATGACTGATAAAAATGAATTTTATATGCCTTTCCTGATGGAAGCAGACAAAGCAGCTGAAATTATCCTCAATGGAATTAAAAAGAAAAAACGAGTGATTGAATTTCCATTTTTGTTGAGCAGTTTTGTTAAAATTCTAAAAATTATGCCTAACTCTATTTTTGATTTTCTTGCTTCTCAAAAACCAAAACCTCGTAAGTAAATGGATATAATTTTATGAAAAAACTTTTATTTATTTCCCTGATGTTGTTTCCTTCCATCCGATTATTTGCTCAAACAGATACATCAATAATTTTCTCTGAAATAATGTTTAATTCAGCAAGCGGGAACAATGAGTTCATAGAACTTTATAATCTCAGTTCAACACAATCAATAGATTTATCGGGCTGGAAAATTAGATATTACACTTCAACACCGGATTTAATAGTTAGTGCCGGATTTGGAACGATCCTTCCACCAAATTCTTATGCGATAATATTTGAAGGTGATTATGACATCAATTCAGGAATTTATTCCGGTATTGTCCCGCCGAATGCTTTAATTCTGAAAATATCTGATAATGCTTTTGGAAGTTCAGGAATGGCAAATACAACGAGCAGACCACTCTGGTTATTAAAACCAAATAATGACACGGTTTATTCATATAATTATTCAGCTAATAATTCGTCAGCAATTTCTGATGAGAAAATTCTTTTGAAGAGAGATTCTTCTCAAACGAATTGGTCAAATTCCTTAGTAATAAACGGAACACCAGGCTTTAAAAATTCTGTTGCTCCAAATGATTATGATTTAGAATTAAGGTCGCTGACCTTTAATCCATTAAATCCTTTATTTGGAAGCAATGTGGATATCATAGTTAAAATTAAAAATATAGGATTTTTTAATGCTTCAAATTTTTCTCTGAAACTTTCGAATGATTTAAACTTTGATTCTACATCTCAAAGCAATGAGTTGATTTATACTCAGAATTTTTCTTCACTTCAGAGCAATGATTCACTTACCATTACTTTTACAATAAATTCTGTTATTCTAACTCCATATCAAATTATTGCTGAGGTAATTTTTAATTTAGATGAAAATCCTGATAATAACATCAGAATTTCTCAGTTTAATGTAATTGCTCCGCCAGCACAGTTCAACGATATTATTGTTAATGAAATAATGTATGCTCCAACATCTCCGCAACCAGAATGGATTGAGCTATTAAACAGAAGTTCAAATCCGATTAACTTAAAAAAGTGGCGATTGTTTGATGCATCGTCCTCAACACAGATAACAGCACAGGATTTTATTTTGCAGCCGGATTCTTTTGTTGTAATTACTTCAGATTCTTCTGTCATTAATTATTTTCAAATACCATCTCGGATTATCAAAGTTTCTTTACCAGCATTAAATAATAATGGTGATGCAGTTGTTATTAAAGATTCATTGGGCAGTGTAATAGATTCTCTTTTCTATCTTCCTTCGTGGGGTGGAAATATTGGCGGAAGATCACTTGAGAGAATTTCTAAAGAAATTCCAAGTACACAATCAAGTAATTGGAAAACTTCCATCAGTTTGTTCAGGGCAACACCGGGTCGGATAAACTCAGTAACTCCAAAACAATTTGATTTAATGATAACATCATTCAAACCAAAATTAAATTATGCAATTTTAGGACAGGAAATAATTTTTAACGCAACAATAAAAAATATTGGAATAAACTCGTTACCCTCATCAATCGGATTTCTTTATCGTGATGCTAATCAGGATTCCATCCCGCAAATGAATGAACTAATAAAACAGATACCGATACAATCACTGAATGTTAACGATAGTGTTTCAATAGATTTTAACACAAATGTTTTTGACGAAGGTATTAACCGATATATTTTGATTGTTCAAAATACAGCTGATAATGACACTACAAATAATTTCTCTTTCGCTTCTGTTACAGGTGTAGCTATAAATGAAATCAGAAATGATTTAGTAATTAATGAAATAATGTATGCTCCGCAAAGTCCGGAACCAGAATGGATAGAAATTTTTAATCGTTCAAATAAATCTATCAAATTGTTGAATTATAAAATCGCAGACGCAGTTGATACACAAAAAGTTATTTTAACAAATCTTGAACTCCAACCTCAGGAATATTTGGTTATTGCGAAAGATAGTTCAATTCTTAATTCTTATTTAATTGCTTCAAAAATAATCATAAGTAGTTTCCCGTCTTTGAATAATAATAATGACAAAGTGATCTTGCTTGATTCTCTAAATCGGGTTATAGATTCTCTTCAATATTTTTCCACTTGGGGTGGAACAGGAGGAAAATCTCTCGAAAGAATTAGCAGTGAAATAATTTCAACTGATTCTTCTAATTGGAAGTCATCAACAAGTAAATTCAAAGCCACGCCTGGTTTAATAAATTCTGTTACTAAAAAAGATTTTGATTTGTCAGTAATGGATATTTTATTTAATCCCAAATTTCCAGTATCAGGAAACAATGTTTCAATTTCGGCGTTAATTAAAAATTTAGGAAAAAATCCCGCAAATTTCAGTTTAGAATTATTTGAAGACACAGATCTCGACTCTGTTCCTGATGTAATAATTGAATCAACAAACCAGCTATTTGCAAGTATAAATGATTCGATTACATTTCAATTCAATTATTTGGTTGAAAATCTTCAAGGCGAAAGAGCTTTTTATGTAAAAATAATTTTCAACGCTGATCAGGACACTTCAAATAATTATCTATACAAAAATGTACAACCAGGTTTTGAGTTTAATTCAATTGTGATAAATGAGATTATGTTTGCTCCAATTGGCGGCGAGCCAGAATGGATAGAGTTATACAATCGAACTGATTCACAAATTAATTTGAAAGGTTGGAAAGTATCTGACATCGTTTCAACACCACAATCAACAGAAATAAAAACTGATTTCTTCATTCAACCAAAATCTTACGCAGTTATTAGTAAAGATACATCAATAATAAGTTATCATAGAATTATTCCTGCTCCAATTCTACGACTGAATTTTGCTTCTCTAAATAATGATATTGATGGTGTAGTCTTAAGAGACCAGCGAAACCTTGTTATTGATTCTGTTTTTTATTCCAATCAATGGGGAGTAACAAATGGATTTTCATTGGAAAGAATATCTGTTTCAAGTAGTTCAAATCTTTCATCTAACTGGGGTAGCAGCAGAGACATTGAACAAAGCACACCAGGAAGAATAAATAGCTTAACACCAAAGCAAAATGATTTGGTTATCACAGATTTGTTATTCAGTCCCCGATTTCCTTCAAAAGGCGATAATGTAAATGTATCTGCTAAAGTTTTTAATTATGGTTTATCAAACTCTTCAAGTTTTGAAGTTGAATTTTATATTGACACCGATTCCAACAATGTTGTTGACCAGTTACTTGGCAGCATAAATCAAAATAATCTCCTTTCATCAGACTCAATTTTAGTTATTTGTCCAAACCAAATAATAAATCTTCAAAGTAAAACCCTTATTGCTGCAAAAGTAAAATATATCTCTGATGAAGATACTCTTAATAATTATATTGAAAAGTTTTTAGAACCGGGATATTCTGAAGGAATGATTAAAATCAGTGAGGTAATGTATAATCCTGCTGATAATAAACCAGAGTGGATAGAATTATTTAATCACTCAAATGATTCTATTAACATAAAAAATTGGAGTGTTAGTGATGTGCTTACTACTCCAACAAAGAGATTTATAACAAGTCAGGATGTTTACATTCAACCTAACGAATATTTAATTCTTGCAAAGGACACTTCATTTATAAGATTTTATTCCGAAGTAACATCAAAAGTTTTTTACACAAATTTTGGAACACTTGGAAACACTTCAGATGGAATTGTTATTTATGATTTCAGAAATGGAATAATTGATAGTTTGTTTTATCGTTCAAGTTGGGGGAATAAAAAAGATGTTTCACTTGAAAGAATATCATTTGAACAGTTAACCAACGATAGCACAAATTGGACTCTATCTCTTGATAACAAAGGCTCAACTCCCGGAAAAGAAAATTCAATTAAGAATGTTAGTTCTTATCCAAAATTCTCAGTTATTATAAATGAGATAATGTTTGAGCCTGATGTTGATAACAGTGAGTTTGTTGAATTTTATAATCCCTCAGATGATTCAATAAATATTGGCGGATGGTATCTGAATGATGAAAATAATAATAAATTCAGATTGAGTAATTCTAACTTAACACTTCCACCAAAATCATTTTTCATACTTGCTGCAGATTCTCTGTTCTTATCTAAATATAATTTATCCGTTTCTGAATTTGTTAATGTATTGGGAGCATCAAATTTAAGTTTATCAAACTCTGGGGAGTTGTTATTAAAGGATGTCAAAGGAGGAGTAATTGATTCGGTTCTGTACTCATCAAAGTGGCACAATAAAAATTTTACCAATACAAAAAACCGTTCATTAGAGAGAATCAATCCTCTGCTTAATTCAAATGACCCATTGAATTGGAGTTCTTGCGTTAATGAAATTGGAGCTACTCCAAATAAACCGAATAGTATTTTTACTATAAATCCAAATTCAACATCAAATATTTCTGTCTCGCCAAATCCTTTTTCGCCTGATAATGACGGATTTGAAGATCATTGTATCATAAATTATAATTTAACTCAGACGGTTGCTCAGGTAAGAATAAAGATATTCGATAGCAAAGGGAGATTGGTAAGGACTTTATTGAATAATCAAGCAAGTGGTTCAACAGGTTCTGTAATTTTTGATGGCAGAGATGATGAAGGCAGAACATTAAGAATTGGTATTTATATCATTTTCCTTGAGGCATTAAATGATAATTCAGGAGTAGTTGAAAGTAATAAAACAGTGGTTGTTGTAGCAAGAAAATTATAGAAATAAATTTTAAGATGTCAAATGAATTGCTCAAAAGTTAATAAGCCAAATCTTAGCTTAAAATGTATCTTTTACTTAAGTAGATATAACTATCGGATAATTATCATCTTTTTTGTTTCAACAAAATTTCCCGCAGTAAGTTGATAGAAATAGACACCGCTGGGTAATGTAGAATTTGGAATGTAGAATGTAGAATGAAAACCAGCATCGAAATAGCCATCTACTATTGTTTCTATTTCTCTCCCTAAAACATCGTATAATTTTATAGTGTGCCTACTGCCTACTGGTGACTGCCAACTGATCGTGCTGCTTGGGTTGAATGGATTGGGATAGTTTTGATAAAGAATAAAATCATCTGGCAAAGAAGATGGCTCTTCAACTCCTAAAATTACATTAAGAGCAGAAAGCGTATTGATAATTCCCCATCCATAAAAATTATCAGGATCATTGTTTCTTGAAGAAGTTTGTCTTAAAATATTTCTTAGTTGAATTGGAGTTAAATTGGGATTTGCTTGGAGTAGTAAAGCAATAGCTCCGGAAGCAAGCGGACAGCTGAATGACGTTCCACTTGAAGTTGTAAATTGAGTTTGATTGCTTGCACGTGCTACAACAACTCTGCTTCCCATTGCCATAAAATCGGGTTTAATTCTGCCATCAACAGTAGGTCCGAATGAACTAAAACTTGAACGATTTCCTAAACTATCAACAGCACCAATTGCGAAAATACTATCACCATCAGCAGGAGCAATTAAGGAATTTGGAGTTGTGCGAGAGCCCTCATTCCCAGCAGAGTTGACAACTATAATTCCTTTCTTAACAGCTAAGTCACCAGCTATTGTAATTTTTGCGGTGTTTCCATTCATATGTTGCCAAGTGTAACTTTGAAAAGGCGGATCATATTCTAAATAACCCAATGAAGTAGATGTAATATCAACTCCAATGCTATCAGCCCATTCTAATGCGGCTATCCAATTATCTTCTTCAACAGGTGTTTCGCTATCAGTGTTTTCAGTTTTTGCAAGTAGATAATTTGATTTATATGCAGGTCCAATCAAATTGCCGGGCGAGTAACCACCAATGACAGAAAGAACATTTGTTCCGTGAGTTCCATTTCCCAAATCTCCTTCATCACCAACATTTGGATCTCCATTAACAAAATCCCAAGCAGCTACTATGTTCATACTATCAAAAACAACGTGTGCAAGATTGTTAAACCCTGCGTCCATTACACAAATTGTTACGCCAGAGCCATTGTATCCTAAATTATGAACTTGCGGAACTTTAATAATATTCAATTGATTGAATGACCTGCCGTAATTAAGAGAGTTTATTCCATTTGGTTTTGCAAATAGATTTAAGTTTTCGATTTCATTTTCTTCAAACTCAATTGAGTTCGCTGATTTTTTAAAGCGTCCTACAACATCAAGTGTTTTAACAAAATTTCTTTGTGCTATATTTTCGATGGTTGATTTATCAGCATAACCGCTAACAGCATTTAACCATTTTGATTTTTGTTTAAGTTGAAATCCGGATGACTGTAATTCTTCGATATAATTTTGATTGATTGGTAAATCAGTTAAATCTATTAAAGATTCTGTTTGAAGTTTAGCTCTTCTCTGAAGAGATTTCTCAGACACAACCAACTCTGGGTTGTTGAGATAATTATCTAAGGAATTTCCTTTGTCGGTAAAGTAAATCCACACAAGAATTTTTTCTGATGAATTTACTGAATTTAGTTTTGCCTGAAGTTCAGGTGAAAACTTTTCAACTACAGATTGGGGATAGATTAAAATGCTGGCAAACAGAACCAACATTAAAAAAATCTTTTTCATAATAATCCTCTGTTTATTTTACTC
>Ga0101944_10001853_pt1 | contig 38928 bp, 65 predicted proteins | sample DewCreD2012metaG_FD_75245 | JGI IMG/M metagenome (GOLD analysis project Ga0101944, IMG submission 75245) | Hot spring sediment bacterial and archeal communities from British Columbia, Canada, to study Microbial Dark Matter (Phase II) - Dewar... ... | reverse complement strand
AAATATAATAAATATGTACAACGACATAGCAAAAAAACTATTACATGAAGAACTTGAAAGAATCAAGTTAAGACCTAAGTATTATTGCGACCTATATGAGTGGAGTAAATTAGATGAACACGCACACAAGTTTGTGAACAGGCTTGTAGTAAGAGAGCAAGCAGTAACAAAATTAGCATCTATAATTGAAAGAGATCATACTTTACATGGTAAATGGAAAGATGTAGATGATAATTCTCTTTGTGTATATGATGAAATGATGATTGGTGAATATATTGATGAGATACTAAAAGATTTCACATATCAAATGAAATCTTATACTATAGGCATCCCATTATTCGAATTTTAGACCATCATAAAACATGTTAAATCAACACTCTTTAATTGAGTAAAAATATTAGAACCAATGTGATTACATTAGTTCTTTTAAATAATTAAGATATAACTCGCTATCTTATATTAATGATTTTAACCTTGTTTTTAAACCCAAATTATCATGCAAAACCTGACTTATGATGAAAAAACTATTTGTGAAGAATTAGAAAAAATAAAAGAATGTATACGAAAAAACGAAAAAAGGTTTAGTAAATTAGATAATAAACAAAAAAATAGATCGGAATATGAAAATATATGCGAAGATGTAATGTGTATCCTCTTTTATCTTGGTGAACTATCCGAAAGTGAAGATATGAGGGATGTTAGAGAGATGTACGAAATGGCATCAAGATTAGAGTATCCTAATAACCCCAAAAAGGCAAATAAACTCTTTTTGAAAAATTATACTAAGCACACAGAAAGATTTGATATACTAAAAGAAAGATGTTGGAAGATGGTTGAGAAAATATCAGTGTTACTAAATAAAAGGTGAGTTACTAACTCCCTTTTTTTATACGGACGAGCGTAAAACACACTCATCACGAAGTGTGGGTGTGATGTAAGCGACACCCCTTTACGCTTACATTTTGAAAATTTAAACAAATATTTAGCAACTCGTCTTAATTTTTAGTATATTTGTACCTATGAAAGGATACATATATTTAACAACTTGCCTCGTAAATGGTAAAAAGTATATTGGGCAAAGTATAAATGACAGAGATAGAAATACATATCTTGGAAGCGGAATTGCTTTTAAAAATGCATTGAAAAAATATGGCAAAGATAACTTTGTAAAAACTATTTTAGTTGACAACATTAGTTGTCTTGATAAACTTAATGAACTGGAAAGAGATTTTATATCAAAATACGATTGTTTATCACCTAATGGGTATAATTTAGACTTAGGAGGCACAAACAAAGGTAGAATGTCAGAACTTACAAAGAAAAAGATTGCTAAATCAAGAACAGGCAAATATACAGAAAAGCAAAGAATTGCTAATATAGAGTCACATAAAGGGCTTAAGTTATCTGACGAAACAAAAAAGAAAATAGGAGATGCTAATAGAGGGAAACCATCTTGGAATAAAGGGAAAAAGATGCCAAAAGGACATTCAGAAAAAATGAGAAGAATAATGAAAGGGAGAAAAATGAACAAAAAGCAAATAGAAATATTCGACAAAGAAAAATCTTTGAAATTAGTTTGTGACGGGGTTGTTGATGCTGCTGATAAACTAAGTGTTTCCATTGGTTCTATTTCTCGTTTGTGTTCTGGTAAAATATCTCACATTAAACGTAGGTATTATTTACTTGGAGTGATGACTTCCGAAGCCTAACCCATCGCCTTTGGCGTGGGTGGGTAGTTCACTAACTAATTATAATATCACACTAATGTGAGTGTTAAAATTTTAGACATATTATGTTGAATTTGAATAAATGAATTCTCTTGAATTGTGTTGATATTATAATTATTGAATTACCATAAATAAAAAAATAAATTTTATGAAAACACTGACAAGACAAGAAGCGTATCGAATAATAGATACCGAAAGAGACTATCAAGAAAAACTTTGGGGCGATATGAATAAAGAAATTCACAATCCATCATCGTTTATTCTATGGATGGAGGAGTATCTTTCAAAAGCCAGAAGTTTGGCATCAACTATGGATGAAAGACAAGGTACTAATGGTAACAGGGAAATTATGGAAATGATACGAAAAGTGACAGCATTAGGCGTTGCATGCATTGAAATTAATGGAGCTCCAGAACGTGAAACTAAATAGTTAAACTTAATATAACTGAACCCTTTTAAATGATAAGTATAAAGCTAAAAAAGGAATTTGTAAAAAAATCAATACTTACAATTAAAAAATACGATAAAATAATACATGACCTACATAAATTAGGTGTTGATTTAATTGAATTTAACGATGAATCATCATCGTTAAGAATCGAATCGTTGGGATATATTATATCAAATAACGATAAGAATATTCAATTAATTAATGATGATATAACATGGTGGATATATGAAGATGTGACTAAAGTTATTTATGTAAATGGTAAATCATTTAATGTAGAAAAATTAGATGATTTTATAGATTGGCTTTTTATGTATTATAAATGATAATTAAGAGTGCCATTAAATCTAAGGTAATACACTAAAAAATATGAATAATTGGAAATTAATACCGCATGTTTATCAAGCTGATAGTACTGGTGATTATGATAATTATTATGAGATCACAAATGATAAAATATCATTAATAACAAAAGATGGTGACGAAACATCTTTACAAAAGATTATTAATGCCATGAATGATTCTGGATGTCAATTCGAGATTGATAACACGATTAAAAATAAATTAGAGTATCTAAAAAAAGAAAATAGAAGACTATTAAATTTATTACAACTTAATGGAATTGATCCAACAGGTAATAATTTTCATGACATTTAGCTATTTTTTTATATTAATAATTATTATGTAAATGAATTTAAAAAAAAAATAATTTGATAGTTAATATTAACTACTTTTATTATTATTTCGTATAATAACATATTTATACTATGACTAAAACATTAAGAAAGGTGAAAGGAAAATTTGTAGTTGAAAAATTCACTAAGAAACGTAAGAAAATTAATAAAAAATCTATAAAGAATAGAGTAAAAAGGCAGATTGAAGAAGAACTTGATGATGTAGATTATAATGGGTCTGGTGAGTTTTTTAAACTAAAAAAACAATCTGTAATTAAGACTAAATATCTAAAAAATGGAATCTTTAAAAAAGATAAAAAATTAAAATCTTAGACATTATTGGTTGGATTTGTAAAGTTAGTTTATTGTTGGTTATATTCTAATATGCTTTGTAGCAAAAAAAAATGATAACGCTCAAACAATTTAGAAATAAGGTCTTTAATAATGACGTTATAGAAATATTAAAAAAGTTGCCACGAACAATTGAAATATTGTATGGTATAATTGGATGGGGGTGTGTGATTATCATAATTTGGTCGTTACTAAAATAGTATGTGATTAAAACATTAATACATATTATTCTTAAAAATCTTTACTTAAATATAAAGTTGGTAAATTCAGAGAGGATTCGAGATGATTTATTTCCTAGCACTTATGATTTCCATTTAAAAAAGATTTAGTTTAAATTTGGGTCGCAAATGTTAACATCCATAATTATAATAATTATACGTTTATGATTAAAGATGTGTTTGTACTAAAAAAGAATTCTTGGCATACTAAGTTAATGAAAAGAATTTGGGGTTGGAACTATTACGATTTTAGTAATATGTGTCCTTATTTCTGGTTGACGGTGTTTAATGTATTAATATCACCATTCATCATATTATATGATGTTGTGGTATTAATCGTAAAAAAAATCAGTGATTTTGTAATAACACATCTTGATGCACTTTCAAAAGCATATGAGAAAATGTGTAATGAAAAAAGAGAAAGATGGTATAATAGTTATCTTGACAAATTAAACAATATTATTTTCAAAGGTGAAATTAGTGATGAAGAATATGAGTTAATTCATAAAATTATGGTTGCTGATTACGATAAGAAAAGTAAATTTCATAATTTCTACCATAATAAATTGAGTTTGGAAAAGAAAGAATGTTTGATAGATCTGTATTATAAAAAAAGATCTGAGTTACGTAAAAATAGAAGTGAAATCGAACATAAGTTATGTGAATTAAAGGTTGCTAAAGAAAAAAATAATCGTCAAAAAATTGCTAAAGTATTACCCATAGTTAAGGTGATAGTTAAGGTTCTTGGAGTTATAGCATTATTACTTATAGTATTTTTATTGTATAAACTTATCTTAATTGTGGCTGGTTGGAATTGGTTAAATATACTTAAGAAATTTGGAATAATTATTGGTGGAATATTGATTATTGGAATCTTAGGTGTTATATTTTGGCACACATTTAAATTTTTAATTAAAATAGTAGTTAAATTGTGGTGCGTATTTGGTAAATATTGTGTACCATGTGAAAAAAATCGTTATAGAATTAATAAAATATTTAATGTGTTAGGTGATGCATTTGCATATCCTTTTATTAAAATAAAAAATAGTATAGTTTTCTTGTGGGAATTATTGGTGACATTGAAACGTAACAACTGCCCTGGAATTAAGTGGGAAGATTAATTATGAAATACCAATTCATGGTATATGGATCTTTAAACTTATCAATAGATAAGGTTCAATGAAACCTGTTTTATTATATGTTCATTAAGTCTTGAAAACTATTTTACACTGAATTACAATTTCATATAGATTTTAATAATTATCATTGCTTTGGTGCTTATATACCGACATAAAATAATTTCTTTTTATTATTGACGCACAATTCTAACATTAGAATAACGAATATGCAATATTTGCATATGGTGATGTATAGCTTGCAAATTTGCGTAAATTAATATATATTGCAAATAAAAAAATGAAATTTGGTTCTTGTTAATTAGTCTTTTTCAGAGGGTGAATGTTTAAATTGAGAATCTGATCTATGATTGAATTGACTGGATTTAAACAAAGTGATGATAGTAGATGTGGTGTAGCTGTTGTTAAAACTATACTCTACTATTATGGTATTGATAAAACTGAAGATGAGATAGCTAAACGCTGTAATCATTCATATGAATATGGATGTAGCAATGAAGATATAGTTAGAGCACTTAAGAGTTATGGTATAGGTGCAAGAATCTATAAGAATTCAACTATTGATGATTTAGAGTATTGGACTCGGCATAAAGTACCTGTGATTGCCGACATTTTTTTGAGCACTTTGGAAACATCACCAACTGGACATGTAGTAATAGTTTTAGGTGTTGATAAAAAATATGTTCACGTGTATGATCCATATCTAAATAAAAATATTTCAGTATATCGTAGTGATTTTATGAAAATGTGGTTTGATTGGGAAAATACTGACTGTATTGAATTAACCACAAAAATGATAGTTAGGCTAATGATAGTACCATACCCAATTAGGTTAGATAAGAATAGATGATTTACTTTAGTAAAATACGAACAATAAAATTTAAGGGGAAAATTTTACTGTTTTAAAATAAAAATTTTAATTTAATTATTTTACTAATTGATTTAATAAATTTATGGAAAAACTAATACTGGCAATGAGCATAATTTGTTTCATTTTATCATTCTTGATACTAATAGCTGAAATGAAAAAAATGTCTTGGATAGTATTTTTTATTTTAAAAGGTTTATCGATGTTTGGGGTTTTATTACCAGTAATATACTGGTTAAAGATAACTGAAATCATATAAACTACAGGAATGATCAACATTTTATAAATCTTAATCAAAAAAAAATAGTTATGAATAATTTAGAAAAAATCGGAATAGGTGTAGGTTCATTAATTGTGGTTGCATTAATAGTAGCACTCTTTATACGAGTGACATTTATTAATTTTGTAGATAACCATGAATTTGGATATCGATTCGATGCGCTTACTGGTGAAATCACAGAAGTGAATCAAAAAGGATATATATGGTCAGCACCATTTATCGTTAAGATTCATACTATTGACACCAGACCTTTTCAGGTAAAGGTTAGTGCAAATAATAGAGTACTCAATGCAAAGCTCGTACAGTTCAATCCTAAAGGCTATAAGCTATTCATTTCATGGCATGGTAGAGGTGATTATGATCAAATTAAACTTGATCCTATACTTACCAGTTATGCGTTCGATCCTTCACAAAATGATTATCCGTTTTTGATTGTGTTAAAAGAATTGAAAAATGAGTCACATGCTTACGATATTAAAACTGACAGTACAGCGACCGGCAACTAAAAAAATAGCTACTGGTTTTGCTATACTATTATTGTTTTGGATGTTTTTTATTCATTATAATGATACACATCATGTAAGCGTATCCAGAAATTTGTTTACGGGAGAAATTAAACTTGACACAACTAAAGGTATAAAATTATCTCCTGCATGGGTGCAAGTAATTAAATTTGATACAAGACCAATTAAGGTTTGTATTGACTGCTCCTGTTCAAATATTAATTGTAAACTAATTGCTTTCAACCCCAAAGGATGGCAAGATTTTATTAATAGAGAAGGTTTTAAATATTTTTGGTTTAAAAATAGATTATCATTCAATTCAGGACAAGAAACGGAATATAGGGGTATTAAACACGTTTTACGTGGTTATGCATATGATAAACATTATTCCTTCATTACAGAGTTTGAGTTAATTGATTAAATCTGATTCGTAAATAACCTTTTTTTTAATTTTAGGATTTATTGGATCTCTATAAATCAAGTTCTTTTTTTTGGGGTTTATGAAATAACAATAGGCATTTTTTTCATAGTTTTTAGGGAACACAACTAATGCCAGATAATCATTGGGGTTTGGGTTTTTTAGTAATGGATCATTGGGCTGAAAAACCCAACTATTTGGAAAATTATCATTCTCAGCACAGCCTTTAACATGTAGAAAGTTCACTACATTTTTTTTATTATTAATAAATCAGCATCATATGATTTATATTTTTTATCATAAATCATAAAATCAACTGGTGTAACATTGACACCATTAGTCTTCAGATGATTATATACTAATATTTCAGCAATTTTACCCAAATAAATATCATCGATTAATTTACTAAGATTTTGTTGATTTCTTCTATAATATTCATTTTTATTAGATTTTACACAATTATTCGAAAAAAGTTTACATATTTCAATTTCGTAATCAGATGGTTTTAGTAATAAAATTTTTTTCATAAAGTAGTAAATATATAAAAAAAATTAATATTCCAAATGAATTTAAGTATTTTTTAATATTCAAAATTAATATTTATATTTACGTTCATAAATGGCTACCTATAATAACAACATAACTCAATATCCAGTATTGAATACTTTTATAAGGAATTATCAGATTGATAATATGCTATGTAGAACATATTTCATCTATGACGTGAGTAATTGGAATGGTCACGATATTGTGTATTATAATTACATAGACAAATTCGTTTTAGAGGGTGAATGTATTAATTATGAATATCATAAATTAATACATAAATAAATTAAATTATCACAATAAGAATTTATTGAAATGTCAGAAAAAAATTATGATAAACTATTAGAAAAATATTCTTATTTATTTATTACCGATTCTACATATCCCATATATATATTTGGTTTTGAATGCGGGATTGGTTGGTATGATTTGCTGGATAAACTTCTCAGTGATATAGATACATATCTTAAAACAAAAGATAAGGATTTTATAAATTCGTTTAAAATTACACAAGTGAAGGAGAAATTCGGTGAACTTAGATTTAATTATTTTGGTGGAGATGAACTAATAGATAAGATGGTTTCAGATGCGGAAAATTTATCATGTAAAACATGTGAGTTTTGTGGTTCAACTGAAAATGTAATGTGTTCCAGTGGATGGATAATAACAGCATGTAAAGTTTGTGTGGAAGCAAATGAAAAATTAAAAAATAGAATGTGGACAGTAATTAAATAAAATAAGCGAAATGTGATACTTATTGTGCTAAATATTGTGGATGTAATAAATGAATAAGATAATTATTTTGGAAAGATAGTTAGTAGTGATGATTTAAAAATGATGAAAACCAAAAATATTGGTAGGGTGGCATTAAATATATTAATGAATACTGATGATAAATTTAATATAATCTGTATTGGTAACATGTCTTAATCTAAATTTTAAAAACAATGAAAAATCTATTCTTAGTTTTTGTTATTGTAGCTCTTGTATTGGGTTGTGGAAAATCGAAGTATCATAGTGATAGAGCAATACGTTGTTAAGGTGGTTTTTATGGATTGTAAAACTGATACATTAATTATATATTCTGTATGTCCACCTAAATTATTAAGTATGTGCTGTAATGATGGTGTTGGTTCATATTTAACCATTAATTGTTTAAGTGGTGATAAAGTAGCATCTCATGTGAAATATTTTTCAATAATAAATGAGAAAACAGTTTCAAAACCATAACTTATTTAAAGATGATTTAATGAAAATACTTATAACCATATTTTTGATTCTGGTATCATTTATCTATAAGCCACAATGTGGTAAGATGGATATAATAATTCTTGCTGATTACTCGGCATCAATGATTGGTAATGAGTCCAAAGTGATTTCTGCTATCGATGATTTCATTAATCATCTTGATATCGGTATTAATGATATTAGGGTATCTATTATCATGTTTAATAGTACATCTCGAATCATATTTAAATTAACCAATGATAGGAATACAATAAAAATAGGTATCAATTATCTTTCAAAACAAAAGGGTTATGGAACAACTAAAATGGAATATGCTTTTATGGAAGCAAGTAATATTTTTTCGGATGAAAGCGATTACGATACGAAGAAGGTGTTGATCATCATTACTGATGGTATTCCTGATGATCGTGGTAAAACTTTTTACGTAATAAATAATTATATATATCCCAATCAAATAATTGTATGTGGCGTATACATTGAAAGAGAACTTACTGATGACTATAACGATATTTTTAATATCCCACATTTATCGGTAATACCACAAAGAAACGGTGAGGAGTTTCTAAACGAAATTACATCTGGATGTTATCTAAAAAGCGATTTAGAAATACTGGCGAATCAATTAAAGAAACTGAATATTTGTTTATAGAATCTTTCTTAGTTAAAAAATTTAAATTTTTCTATTTTAAAAGTTTGTGTCTTATTATTAAATTCTACTTTTTTATAACCAAATTAAGCGATATATCGTATAATATTGTGTAACGTTTTTTTATTTATTAAAAGGATTACTTATACTGATTACTTAGACAGAATATAGATAAAAGAGTAAAAGCTATTGAGTGGTGGAAATCATTGTCGGTATCGGTACAAGAAAGTTTAACTAAAACGTATGATTTGATGACAAATATCAAATCAATTATAGGTAGAGAGATTCAAGAAACATACACTAAAGAGATGGAGCGATTAGCGGATGATTTCTCTCAGTATCATTCCTAATTAGAGGTTAGATGATATAAAAGGGAGAAAATAAGCTAAAACTACCATAAACATATTAAAATTATGTAAACATTAAATCGGTTCATATGAGAGTATATTTCTCTTGGTAAATCTGGGGCAGAAAAGGGTCGGTGTTGTTGAAATGATATACACAACACCGATAAGGATGGAGGTAATATTGCAATAACGGAATAACTCCTGCTAAGAGAATATACTCTCAAATGAAAAAAATAGAAACCTAAATTTACATTGGTTTCTTATAAAGAATCTCATTTACGATTATTCTAATGCAGATGTAAGTCGTAAAATTATTAATCCAATAAAAAGCTAAATTTAACTACCATAATGTATCATCTAAATAATCATCAGAATATTATGGATTGAGGTGGTTTAATTTATTGAATTACATATAAAAATTCGAATATGACGCACTGGAATCAAACACCCTTAGAAGCAGCGACTGAATTGATTGAGAATGGGATAACATTAGAAAAGTATCAGGAAATACAAAACAGGAGGATTGAACGATATAATTTCTGGAAGGAAAGAGGGATTCATGCGATGGCGGAAGTGGAATCTAAACTAATAAAGTTTGGTAATGCAGTTATCGATATAATGAAAAAATCATCAACTAATAATGATATATCTTATCTTCCCTGATTGCATCGAAAATCAAAGATGAATTGAGTTCATATGAGATTTTTTATGTTAATTATGCTAAGGATAAAGAAAGATAAATCTAAAGAAAATAGAATAATACAGAATAATATAATATAATACAGAATAATATAGAATAAAATAACACAGAATAATACAGAATAAAATAATATAGAATAATACAGAATAAAACACATATAATTATGGAAAGATTAAAATCAATAAGCCAAAAGGAATACAATCAAGGCTATTTTATTCAACTTGAATGTTGCATGTGTATGCACCAAGAAACAGTTGCTGCATCAACAAAAAATGAATTGAAAGATATTCTTAATGAAAAGGGATGGAAAGAAATTAATAGTGATGAATATCAGGTGACAGGGTATTACTGTGGTTGTGATTATAGAGACTAATCCTTTACTGATGATATTGAAAGATTTGTGGGTATAATTCTAAGATAGAATTTGGAAGATATAAGAAATAATTACAATCATTTTCTTTGATTGAAAGATATTCTTAATGAAAAGGGATGCAAAGAAATTAATTGAGATTATAGGTACATGAAGTTGATTCGTTTTTACACGTTCTAAGGCATCAAATTATCGGGTATTTTATATGTACTTTTATGTACCATAATGGTACTTTTGAGGTGTGCTTTAGTGTTTTATAGAGTAGTAAAAAATTGCGTTTTTACATGAAAAAAACCAGAAAATTGACGTGTGTTGTGAATGGGATGCCTAAATATTCGTTTTTCTCATAAAAAAATGCCTTAAAGAGATATCGGATATATATAGTTAGAATTAGATTTGTCATTAAAATCGGATATAGTTAGAATTAGATTTGTCATTAAAATCGGATATAGTTAGAATTAGATTTGTCATTAAAATCGGATATAGTTAGAATTAGATATTTTTTGGAGTGCCCACACGAGAATTTTTTTTTAATTAAAATTTTTTTCCCGACCAAGAATTCTGATTCTGTCACGTTTCCTAATTAGAATGTAAGCAATTCTAAATCAGAAACCCATTCTTAACTATAAATTTCTGATATTTACAAATCAGAAACCCATTGTATTAAGAAAGAAAATACTTTATCTGAACCCGTATAATACAACGTTAGATAATCATGTACATCATAAGAAAATAAGGAGCTATCCGTTTTCTCACGATTAAGTTCTATTATTATCTTAAAATCATATCTTAACTCGATTAAGTTCTATTATTATCTTAAAATCATATCTTAATAAGAGTAATTAGGGATTACCGAACCATAAATCATCTTATTTTTTCTTATTTAGAAACTCTGTATGATAGTAGAACACAAACTCAGAAATCATTAATAATAGCCATTGCAGACATGTTTCCTATGCTTAAAACACAGAAAGATTAATAGTTAATCCATCTGAATCATCCTTGAAATATATAATAACCAAATAAATATGTAATAAAGAAATTTCTAAATAGAAATTCCAATAACCATTGATTTCAAAATCAATCAGAATGATACAGAACTCGTACATTGTAGAATATCGTACATTCATATAAGATGAAGGTATTATCAGGTGTACAATGTAGTTAAATGCTTTTATGGTAGGACAAATATTTGGAATACAAACAATTCTAAATCAGAAACCCATTCTTAACTATAAATTTCTGATATTTACAAATCAGAAACCCATTCTTAATTATAAATTATGGATTAATATAATCTCATATCGCATGATGTAATAGAAGGTTGTTATTAGTGACTGTTATTATTATCTAAAATTACATTTATAGTTATAAAATAATTCTTAACTAAAATTATTCGTCCCAAATTTAGGATAAAAATGGGACGAGAGATTTACAATCTATGATGTGCTAATTATTATGCTTTAAGTCGTACATTCATGGGTCAATGTATTAAGGGAAAAATGCATTATCTGAACCCGTATAATGTAACGTTAGATAATCATGTACATTATAAGAAAATAAAAGGCTATCCGTTCCCAGATAGCCTTTTGCATAGTATGGGATGATAATTAATTATCAGAAATCGTACATTCTATGATAATTTCGATTTTGTTACCAACCTTATTGATTATCGTAATTTGATATCTGTCTCAGATGTGTACATTGTTGGTGGTAAATATATTGACGTAGTTAATATTATTAGTGTTAATACTTAATAATCACTTTAACAATAGTCTATTTCATCTTTCTTAATAAGATTAATCACCATTTCAAAAAGTTGGATGACTTCATCCCTTTTTACGTTAGAAACGTTTTTCTCGAAACCAATATAGCATTTTATGAATTTATACCTCTTACTATCAAAGAAATCTTCCATACCCAAGAAAAGTACATTAACTAATCTAATATTAATACCATGATACCTAGCTAAAGTTTTATCGATATCATATTTCGTATTGGATTCTAAATTATGATTATTCCAGATCAAACCCGCATCAGGAAACCAAAGAGGATACCAACCAGCAGTGCAGCAGACAGTACCACAAGTAGATCCATCCTTAAGTTCCTTTGATTTGTATACGTAACTACCATAGTTAAATTTATAATTAGGCAAAGCCTTCAATTTCTTTACGGTTTTCTGTAACCGAATGATAACCTGTTTTTTAGTTAGTTTTTTCATCACATCTCTTAATTAGAAGTTAAACATTTTGTTATTCCGTACCATTTTTTTGTTACCCTCTGAGCACATAGAACGTCTTTTCAGATATTACTTCATTACCATCCGTCATGAGAAACCACTACCAATTCTATGAAACTCAGTTTTTCTTTCATATGACTAATTTATTTGGTGATGATTAACTTTCCATTTTAATTTTTAATTAGCATCTGTATCCTTATTTGATTTAAATTTTTTTATCAAATCTTTAAAGGTATCCAGTTCACCAAGTGACATTTTAGAATGTTCTATAGCCTTATGAATCACTTTTTCTTCCTTATTCGTTAAATTAAATCCATCCCGTTTAGCTGATTTAGTGATCCATTTCGCTATCTCATTATTGGCAATCCAGTTAATATGTTTATTACCATTGATGAGTTCAGTAAAATAGAATTCTTGAAGTGCATGAAATGCGCTTTCGGACAATACTTTATCGCTCTCATCCGAAACTACTGCCAATGGCATGGTACTCAGTTTTTCTCTTATGTTATTTGATACAGACTCAGATAACGGAACAATTTCACCTTCTTGATTATTAACTCTAATAAATTCAATAATCTCCCTGAAAAGATCATGACTATTTTGAAGCATCGTCTGTAGGATAGAATTTCTAGAGTATACCTGAACTCCTGTAATACAGCATTTCAATACTTTAGGTATACCATCATTCTCATCATCTAATACATACTTGGCTTTATTAACAGGGAAGAAACTGCGTAAGAGATGAGAAATGAAACCTTTACCCTTTTCTGTGTTATAGATATCCTTAATCTTTACAATAATTTGTTCTTGGGTCATGATTTAAATGGTTTCTATGTTTAATTGAATTCTTGGCTAATTTTGTGTGATATGTATTGGTTTCTTTTCATATCAAAAAAACAGAAATGTGTTGTAGTAATTAAATTATAATGTGACCATGTTTAATTCTTTATCCAGAAACTGATGTGGTGAATAATTCTTATCCTTTATATTGTATTATACGATTATATGATACTGATAGTTATGAGTATATAATGATATATTCAAATTTGTTTATTACCTAAGATTCAATAGATATGATTATTACTTGTGGCAAGTTTAATATTCTTAGCTATAAAAGTTGATTTTAAAATCGTACATTCTATGAATAGATGTACATTATACAAAACCATTAAAAAAAATGGGAGGCGACCTGAAACCCTCCCAAAGTAAATCAAAAAATTTTAAACCCATCGAGAATATAAAGGGCGTGCTTCCCTTACACCACTGTTAGCAGTAATTGCTTTTTTCTTTTCCACAATGACTGCATCTATATAAATTTTTCCCGTATCTAATACCATATCTGTAAAACGAATGTTCACTGCTAACGTTTTGCGGCTTGGCGTAGTGGCGGAATTAGAAGCACTTAATTGTCAATTAAGCACAATAGTTGATTTGAAAAACTATCGTTCATTTTACCACGTCACCCGCCATTACGCCAAACTGCTGTTATGTGCTGCCCTTCTTCTTTTTCGTCAAGTTTAATTCTGTTTTATATTCTTCTTTTGGTTCTTCTACTAAAAATAATTCAAGTTCTTTCTTGTCATTGAAGCCGCCTATTTTCTGTCTAAATGTAGTTGCTGTTTTTGGATTTTGAATTTCAAGTTTTCTGTTTTTGCTAATTGTCAAAAATTCTTCTTCTTGGTCAATTCCTAAAAATCGTCTATTTGCTAAATTAGCTGCAATTCCTGTTGTCGAACTACCCGTAAACGGATCTAAAATCCAAGCGTTTGGTTTTGTTGAAGCCAAAATAAGTCTTGTCAAAACTGAAAGTGGTTTTTGTGTCGGGTGTTTGCCACACGATTTTTCCCAAGGTGCAATTGATGGAAGTCTCCAAACATCTTTCATTTGCTTGTCACCGTTGAGTTGCTTCATCAATTCGTAATTGAAATAATGAGGAACTTTCTCGGATTTTCTTGCCCAAATAATTTGTTCGGTTGAGTATGTAAAATAACGACAAGAAAAATTCGGTGGGGGATTGGTCTTTTCCCAAGTGATGATGTTCAAAATCTTAAAGCCTAATTCTGTCAATATTTGTCCAACCGAAAAAATGTTGTGCATTGTTCCACTTATCCAAATAGTTGCATCATCTTTCATTTTGTCTCGAACCAGCGAAAGCCATTTGCGATTGAATTCATTTATGTATTCAAAACCGTGAGATTTATCCCAATTTCCCTTATTTACGCTTACGATTTGTCCGTTTTGAATTGATAGACCATTGTTTGATAGAAAATAGGGGGGATCGGCAAAAACCATATCAAACTTGTGATCAAATTGAGGCAAAAGTTCCATTGTATCTCCTTTTAGGAGATAGAAGTTTTTGTCATCAGATTTGAAATAAGGCACAAGCATTTATCTTCTATTATGTGTTGCTACTGCAACTATTTTGTAAATGTCCTTATGTTCTTCAAGTGCTTTCAATAAATTTCTGAACATATATGCAGTAGATAAGTTTGTTTTTCCTTGTACCATCAAGAGTTTAGCAATTAGATATAAAAACTTAATGCTATATTCCCCTTTGTTTGCAAGTCCTGGATACTTTGCAGCTTCAAGATTTGCTTCGTTCTTTAACAGTTCTACATCCAACAAAGTGCTTCTTTCTGAATCAGACTTCAATGGTTTAATATGATTATCCCATTGTTGAATTAAAAAGTTTAGAAACTTTTTTGTTTCAACGCTATTGTGATTCATTTTTAAAATAGCATCAACTGCCCAATGTATGTGTTTGGGTGTTCTTATTCTCGACCAACCTGATTTACTTGAACTATCTTTTTGTCTGTATCGAAGCAATAAATCATAATCAGATAAAGTCCCTTGATAAACCCCAAGAATATATGTGTCATTAATTTCTATCGTAACCAAAGGTTCAGTCCCTTTGACCTTCATATGTGGTAATTTTTTTACCATTCGCTTAATACATTTTCGGATTTTACTTTTTCTATAAAGTTGTTTAAGGTAGTAAGGTTATACATACTCGGAATAATATTGTATGCTTCTTCCAATTTGTTCTTGGCTGAAAGCCAACCTTGACCGTCTGTAATCCAAACAAACTCGTAGTTTTTGTATTGATTGATTTTAGGTGCAACATCAGAATATGATCTTGCTGTTTCATTTAGTTTCGAGCCACCACCATTGTAAAAATTGGTTTCAATTAGATACGTTTTCTTTTTTATTTTAATCACGAAATCAAAGCGTTTCACATCAGCACCCAAACTCAATATTTCGGGAAACGCTGTATTGCTTACTTCTTTTTTATAAAAAACTTTGGCTTTGTCAAAGAATAGCGAAACTGCTTTTGACATATTTTCACCACCTCTGTTTTTTCTAGCGTTTGTGTCTAATCCAACTTCAATGCCAAAAACGTAATCCACTAAATTTTTTACGTCTTTGTTTCGGAAAATTTCGCCTAAGCCAGTTTCTTCAATGTATTCACAAATGCTTTCAGGTGAAGTGAAATAGGAATCAAGCATAACTATTTCGCCTTTGTTGTTGAAAGTCTTAGCGTTTTTGTTTTTACGGATTGCAATAAGAATATCTAAAACTTCAAATGCCTTCGGATTTTCTTCGTAAAGTTCCTTTACTGCTGCTTTAATATCTGTTTTTCCAATTAGATAATTGAGTTGATTTAGCTTGATTGCAATTTTGTTTACATTGCCTTTAATTTTCTTGAAGTCTGTGAAATAGTCAAGAGTAGCGTTAGTTTCTGATAATTGCGATAAGAAGATTTTAAATTGCTCTGACATATTCCTGACTTGTAACTTTATTTGTAATTAATAACTCTTTCAATGCACCCCTTTTTTCTGGATTGGCATTGATATTGCGTCTTGCATCTACTCTTTGAATATTGAAGTCAGAATATAAGTCATCAAAGAAATTATCGTTTTCATCTTTGCCTTTAACGTCTGAATTACTCAAAATCCAAGTGTGTCCTAAGGTGTCAAGTTTGTGGCAAAAATCTCTTAGTCTTATTTGTTCGGCATCATTGAACTCATCTTTTGCATAAGAGTTAAAACTTGAGGTTTCGCTCAATGGTTTGTAAGGTGGGTCGAAATAAAACAGCGTGTTGTTGTCAGCAAAATTCAAAGTTTCTTCGTAGTCGCCACAAAGGATTTCCACTCTTTGTAAAGCTTGACTTACTGCCAAAATATTTTCCTTGTCGCAAATGGTTGGTCTTTTGTAACTGCCCATCGGCACATTATATTCGTTCTTACGGTTTACTCTGTAAAGTCCGTTGAAACAAGTCCGATTGAGAAAAATAAACAAAGCGGCTTGTCCGCTTTGTTCTTCTTTTCTTTTGTTGTAAAGCTCTCTTTTTGAGTAGTAATATTCCTTTTTCTCTTCTTCTTTGCCTTCAAGTCCGTGAAATTCGTCTTGTAAAATTTGAAGTATTGAAATCAGTTCTTTCGGTTTTGAAGCTATTGTTTTGTAGGTGTTTATTAAGTCTTCGTTAATGTCGTTAATAACTGCTTTTTTTAGGTTAGGAAAATTGTTCAACATCCAAAATAAAACTGCACCACTTCCAACAAATGGTTCAATGTATGTGAACTTGTCTTTTGAAATGTATTTTGGCAAAGCCTTTTCAATGTCGTTAATGAGCTGTGTCTTACCACCTGCCCACTTTAAAAACGGTTTTGCTATTCTGTCTGTCATTAGTCCTTTATATTAATTTTTTGCTTCAAGCAAATTTACAATTTTTTTATTCTCCGTTTCGGTCAGTTAATTGTCAACTGATTTTGTCTGCTCGGTCGTCTTTTAGGGTTGCACACAACGTTTTGCGGCTATGCGCCGTTTTTAATGGCGTATAGCCGCTGTTGTGCGATGGGCTTGGGCAGATTTCTTGGTTTTTCATATTTTTACCCTTGTGCTTGTTATTTTATTGAAGAAGATACCTGCGATGTAGAAAACAAATAATTCGGAACATCTGTATTGTATATTCTATTCTTTGCAATTTCAAAATATTTTGGATCAATTTCAAAACCAATAAAATTCCTATTTAAACGTTTAGCTACTACACCTGTTGTTCCACTTCCCATAAACGGATCTAAAACAGTATCCCCTTCATTGCTGGCAATTAGAATTATTCTTTCTAAAAGTGTTTCTGGTTTTTCTGTTGGATGAATTGTTTTATGCTTTTCTGCGTTAATTTCCCATAAATTTTTCATTTGTTTGCCACCGTTCAGTTTTTTAGCTAAATCATAATTAAAAAAGTATTTTTTTGTTTTGCTAGCAACCCAGATTAATTCTGTTGAAGGTGCTAAGCGGTTTTTTGATAATAAAGGGGTTGAGTTTCTTTTATACCAGATAACATCATTAATAATCCAAAGACCTAATTTTTTCAAAATTACTCCAACAGAAGGATGATTATGTAATGTTCCACTAATCCAAATTGTTCCCTCTTCTGATAGAATACGAATACATTCTTTAATCCATTTTTCGTTAAATAAATGTATGTCATCAATAACGTCCCAGTTGCCTTTGTGAAGTTTTGCCACCTTTCCGTTTTGTGTTGTTAAATATCCATCTCCTGAGAGATTATAAGGTGGATCGGCAAAGATTAAATCAATACTATTAGTTTTTAACGACTGCATTAATTCTATGCAATTGCCTTGTTGTAATTCGATTTTATTCATTCAATATACCTTTTATAAGATTTAATCTTTGAATAGCTATTTTTATATAATACGATTTTTTTTCAATGCCGATCCATTTTCTATTTAGTTTTTGAGCTACATAACCAGTGGTACCGGTTCCAAAAAAAGGGTCAAGTACAACGTCGTTAATATTTGATGAAGCTAAAATGATAAGTTCCAATAGTTTTTCGGGTTTTTGTGTGGGGTGTATCGCTCTACCATTTTCTCCTTTTATCCGTTCTTTACCTTGAACAATAGGCAGTTCAATGAAGTCCAAAAAATCTCTTAATTGTTTGTTTTTCCCATCTTTTGTCTTGTTCGGATTAAACTCCTTTACGGCATCATAATTGAAAATCCAGTTTTTGCCTTTAACGAACCAGCAAACAAATTCGGTAGAGTGAGTAAAAGTTCGTTTGGTAATATTAGGCATTGAATTTACTTTATACCAAGTTATAATATTATTTAATTTTAACCCTAATTTTTTTGAAATAAAAATTACTTCAGCAATGTTATGCTGGGTACAAGAAACATATAAACTCCCGTTTGGAAGTAAAACAGATTTACAAGCTGAAATCCATTTTTCTGTAAAATTAAGATATTCCTCATAACTAAAAATATCCCATTCTTCATTGACTTTATAATATGCTCCACCTGTAGTATTATTTTCTAAATCGAGAGATTTACCCGAAAGATTATAAGGTGGGTCAGCAAAAATTAATGGAATTGAGTTCTTCTCAATTTCATTATTCATTATTAAAATGCAGTCACCTTTATAAATTGTATTTACTTCCATACGCTATAATTCTGTTCTCCATTCATCAATAATTTTCGGAATCATCGAATACCAATCTGAATGTCCTTTAACTTCAGTTGTTTTTAAAATAATTTTTTTGTAAAGTTTTTCTATGTCAGTATGCAAAAATCTTTTGCCTTTTTTAATAAGTGTTAAAAGTGTTTCTAAAAGCATTGCAAATTGTTCTGTTGTTAGTGGAATAATCTTTTGGGTTTCTCCATTGTAACCATGTTTAATTGATGTCCAAAAATGATAGAGCGTGTCAATGTGAATTTTAGGAGAGATAAATAAGCAATAATTATTTGTGTTCGAAAATTTAATTTCAAAATCACGTAAGTGTCGCATTACTGGTTGACTTTCTCGGATCCATTGAAAATTTGAAGTATCAAGTGTTACCTCACAAATTGCATTATAAGATTTGTAATAACATTCTATGTCTGGTTTATTACCTGAAGCATGGCTTATTGGTTCTCCACTATCATCTACTGGATAGTTTGGTTTAATTTTAATTTCATCATTGATGATTTTTAATGATTCTGTAATAATTTTTTCAAATTGTTCAGGTGCAAACTTCCTAATGATTTTGAGATTCTTTAAATTATTAATGATGTGTTGAATTTTATCTACATCATTTATCAATGAAATTTTACTTTGCCTTTCTTTCAGTTCAAGATTTAATGCTCGTAATTCTGAAATAAAATTGTCTAATTTTTCCTTTGAGAATTTACTAAAATCTGTTTCTAAAATATTTTTTTCCTTCTCTAAAAAGGATAAAGTATTTTCTTTTGCAAATTGAATAATAGTTTCTACAAGCGATTTGGCAATTTCTTTTAGGTTATCAATGTTTTCAGAGGGAAGTGTGGGTAAAGAAATGTCGGAAATATATTTTAGATAATCTTCTATAGTGTCAAAGTGTAAGGATTTTCCAGAAAATTTTTTCAAAAGTTGGTCTATTTCGGTTTTTCGTGTTGGTTCTAAATCTATTCTCCAATTTCCGCCAAACTTATCTGTTGCAACTCTGAAATATTTTGTCAAGCGGAAATACCGCATAATGTTATCTCCATACTCATAAAAATTATGTATTTGCTTTTCAGTAGGTTTTTTTGTCTGATAAAATTCTTTTGCAAAATCAATTACAAATTTGTCTTTGTTTTTTGCTTCTCGGTATTCAAAAACTTTTGAAACATACTCGTCAATAAGTTTGTAATTAATGAGTGAAGGAACGAACAAAGAAAATTCAGTTTGAGTTAATCCATTTTTATCACTTTTCTTATTGACTTTGTTTATGAGATGCATTGATGCAACCAATGGCTGAACATCAAAGCCATATTTTGCAGAAAAGTCATTACTCCAAGGATTCGGGAATTGTAGTTTTAAAAGCGATTTGAAAAAGATGTAACCGATGTCGTATTCCTCTTTAATAAATCTTTTTCCTAATTCTGTAATTACAACATTTCCGTTTTTTTCTCTTGCAATGGCAAATCCTAATTTGTTCAACGGATTTACCGACTGTCTGCCCCGCATTGCGGGGTCTTCATAATTTTGAAGATAAAAAATTTCTTCTGCATCTTTGAAAGGTATAGGCATTTCTGGGTTGTCATAATACTTTTGATGTTTTGTAGGAATTTTTGTCGGGTAATAAAATTTGTGCTGTATGAGTAAGATTTGATAATACTTTTGATTATCAGAAGTGAATGGCTCTCCTTCCAAATGTTTTAACACTTTCAGAAAATTTCTCAATCTTTCAGGGTTTCTTACTGTTGTAAAAATAGACCATAATTTCATATTATATCTTTTATACCTTAATTAACAAATAATAATAAGTCCAAAATAGCAAAAATATTTCTTTGCAAGGGTAAAAATACTTTTCTATTCATCTTCTCTCTTTTTCCTGGTTTTATCCGCCCAAGCCTTTCGCACAACGTTTTGGGTTTGTTTAGTGGCGGATAAATCCGGAGGATTTGTCCGCCTACACGAATATAAATAAACTTGCTGACACTACGGGCGACACGGTCGCCCGCCATTAAACGAACCCGGTGTTGGCGGCTGTGGGGTCTTCGGTTATCTTTTTACTTTGTCCAGTCTTCAAGATTAATCCCCTTAATTCGTTTGAAATGGTCTGTATTATTTGTCACCATTACTAAGTTATGTGAAACCGATGTCGCACCAATAAGTAAATCAAAGTCGTCTATTACTGTCCCCAGTTTTCTAAGTCTGGCTTTTTCTTTAGCGTAAAGTTCAAGCGAATGAAAAATGGGTAAAATCTTTATACCTGAAAGAAAATCGTCAAGTGCTTTTCTATTCTTTTCCTTTTTCTCACTGTTCTCAACTCCAAACATTAATTCTGCGAGTGTGATTTCAGAAATAAAACAGTTGTCCGGATTAGCTTTTTCAAATTTCTTTTTGAGGTCGTATTTTCCCTTTATGTAAAATATGCAAGTATTTGTGTCAATTAAATATTTTTTCAAAGCTCTTCAATTTGTCTGTTGAAAGTCCTGCTATTACGAATTTCTTTTATTAACTCTTCAGCGGATTGTTTTGAGTCCCAGGCGCCAAATGCTTTATAGAATGATCTTTTCTTATTAACAATGTCCGACTTTACCGAAAGGGTCAGCTTTGAAATCAGGTCAAGCTTATTACTTGGGCTAAGATTGTCCAATAGTCGAATATAGCCGTCAATTATGGTATTATTTATGTCTACTGCTTTCATGTTTTTAGTTAAACTTCTGTCCCCAAATTTATTCCAAAAATGGTGTTTTTACAAAGTCCACAAATTTAAGTCAGAATTGTTTGATTTATCACTTTTCTGTCTGGTCTGACCCCATAGCCGCCAACAGCGTATATACGCAATGCTTTCAGTTTTTTAATTAAATTTTTCATATATTTTCAAGTTTTGTGTTTCAAATTAAGTTTTCGTTGCACTGCGTATATACGCAAAACGTTATTCACAGTTGGAATCGAACCAAACCTCCCTAAACATTCTTCATTTTAATTATGATTTCATACAAGTTAGATATCTGCAGACTACCTAACTTTAACGAGAAACCTCATATAGTGAGGTCTATCTCATATGCGCTACCACGCATACTGCCTGTTTATTCCTACTTGGCAGTTCGGATTTATCAGGACTATAAGTTTATTATTACATATATATACGAATATGTATGTTATAAAGTTTATGCTTCAAGCAAAAATTTTACGTACAATCGAAAATAAACCTTAAAATTATTCATTTGACTAATCAGTTACGCAAGGTCATTTAATTTTTTAGCTAAAAGATTCTTAACCCTCATCATTGTAACCTTTACAGTTCCAAGTGGTGTATTGGTACGAGATGCTACATCCTCTAATTTTAAATCTTCTATTAAATTCAGGTATGCAATCTCCCTGTGAGATTCTGGCAATTCATTAATTGCATTGATGATTCTATTCATCGTCTCATCTGTAGATACCTGCTTAAAGGTATCATATGATGAAGGAAGTTCAAATAATTCACCATCCTCACCATTCAATTGACTCAACTGAACCGCATTTAGTTTTTTTAAGCGAAAATAATCAATCATCGTATTCTTCACTATAGTCCATGCCCAAGTATTTATTTTCGCTTTTTCTGAGTTGAAGGTGTCTATCTTTTCATAGATCTTCAAAAAGATATCACTGGTGATATCTTTAGCGAGATCATAATCTCTGACCTTGAATGATACGAACTGCAATACCTTATTATACATTGAAGAGTATAATGAGTCGAATTGAATTGCTTTTGTTTCCATGTTATTATTGGGTTATATTGTTATGTTCCCATAAAATCTATGACAAAGATAGAACAAAGGTTCGAATTATGCAAGAGAAATTTATTTTTTTTGTTCTAGAAATTCAGTTATAACACTATAACCTCTATACAATTTATCAAAGGGCATATATTTTTTTTGAATTGCCTCTTTAAATTCTTCTAAACTCTCATAATACTTAAAATTTGGATGAAAGGTTTTTGGGGTTGTCAGTAGATCTGATTCGTATTCGAATCTAGTGTTTCTTACGTGACATATATCTTCAATTTCATATGCATAGTTCAAATACATATGATGTAAATACGTAATTATGATACCATCATCTTTTAGTTCTTTGCCTTTGTTTAGCTCTCCTACGAATACGTTGTCTTTAAATTCCTCTAAATTCCCATCAATTAGATATTCATCAATCTCCCAACGATAGCCAACATTTGGCTTTTCTTCCACATACTTTAATGCTTCGGAAATTGTTGGAAACTTTTTCAACGAAAGAGCGTCTATTTCTCCTGTTTTTTGATTCCTTTGGTAAGTAATAAAAGTTACCATCTTTTTAAAGGATTTTTTTTGTTGCTTGTTTAGTTTCATAACGCTTGTGTTTAATTGTTTAACGATACAAAGATAGAACAAAGGTTCGAATTATGCAAGAAAAATTTAATATTTTTTTTGTTCTAGAAATTCAGTTATAACACTATAACCTCTATACAATTTATCAAAGGGCATATATTTTTTTTGAATTGCCTCTTTAAATTCTTCTAAACTCTCATAATACTTAAAATTTGGATGAAAGGTTTTTGGGACTGTCAGTAGATCTGATTCGTATTCGAATCTAGTGTTTCTTACGTGACATATATCTTCAATTTCATATGCATAGTTCAAATACATATGATGTAAATACGTAATTATGATACCATCATCTTTTAGTTCTTTGCCTTTGTTTAGCTCTCCTACGAATACGTTGTCTTTAAATTCCTCTAAATTCCCATCAATTAGATATTCATCAATCTCCCAACGATAGCCAACATTTGGCTTTTCTTCCACATACTTTAATGCTTCGGAAATTGTTGGAAACTTTTTCAATGAAAGAGCGTCTATTTCTCCTGTTTTTTGATTCCTTTGGTAAGTAATAAAAGTTACCATCTTTTTAAAGGATTTTTTTTGTTGCTTGTTTAGTTTCATAACGCTTGTGTTTAATTGTTTAACGATACAAAGATAGAACAAAGGTTCGAATTATGCAAGAGAAATTTAACGTTTTTTTTGTGATTTTTGATTTTTAACTAAAAAATTTACCAATTGCATTTTGTATAGTTTCTGACCAATATAGTTATTGGTCTTATATGCATTTATTAAATTCATTTTAATCGTTCCCATTGTCATTATGTTATTATTTATTGTCATAGCTCTTAATATTTAAATAATCCTAAATTGAATGAGATGTTAAGTTATATTTGATGTACATTGTAATTTATAAAATATACATGTCTTTCTTATTCATTGTGGATTTTGCTTTTGGTACATTTTTATATGTATTGCTTGTACAATGTTATAGTTCTTATCTCCCTTTATCCCTTTCATCACATGAAACTATATAATAAGTTCGAATTATGCAAGAACTATTCATCTTTTTTTCTACTGTACCATATTATAAATAAAACAATTGCAGCATTACATATAATATAAAAATCTACAAAATCCACTACTTATTTAGTTATTTTTTAGTTAATATTATTTAATTATGATGATTAATTCAAAAGTACGCTATGGTTTAATATTCGTTATCCATTAACCATTCCTCTACCTTATCTATGAAGTCATTCATTGCATTTTTGTCTTGAGTATCAGGTATTGAAATACCAATCATTTGACCAAGACGCTTACCGTTTCTGAATAGTTCAATACCAGATATATCGGTTGATGTACCAACTATATCAAAGAACTCTCTACATTCTATCTTATCACCGAATACTTCAATTGTTACTGTACTCATACTATTTTTTATTTAAAAATATTGAACATTGTGTATTGAATAGCAGTACAAGTTAAGAAACTTGCACCACAAAAGAGCTTTCATTTTTTATTTCATTGTTTGCTTTACGGTCTTTGATTTCTTTCCATCGCAAATCCGATATTACACCTTTACCATCTATAGGGCGATAGTCATGCAAATCTGCATCTACAACCTTGTAACCCTTGTAGGTTTCAGGCAGTGACTGATTTTTGCGTACATTGAACACTACAGCCACATTACCACCAGTTTGCAGGTATGCTTCACAATCGCTCCAATTGTTACCTGAATAAGAGAATGTAAGGTGATAGTTAGGGTACTTTGAAAGCAAGTTAACCCTGTTAGTTACTTTGGTATAGTCATAGAATTGCACTGTAGGGTACAGTTCCAAAAGATTCTTACCATCTACTTTGAAAAGTTCAGGTGACAAATCAGAAGTTCCATTTAAACGGATAGAGAATTTCTTACCATCTTTTTCAGCTTTGGCTTTGGCAGTATTGATTTCTGCAATAAGCCAATCCATGAAGTAAGCACGATCATTGTAAAACAATTGAGTACGTTTTACCCTTGCACTACCTACATGGTCACCGAGTCTTGCCTGACCAGAAGTATTTAAGCAACCATCAATACACCATTTAGTTGCTTTGGCACAAGTATTAATTTGCTTACCATCTTTGGTTAAGCCAGCACTTTTGTAAGGTGCAAGATAAAGAACATAGTTATGGGCTACCTTTCGCAGCCTTCTCATACTTTGAAAGATTCTCGGACACATACTTATTGAGTTTAGGCACAAAACTGACAGGGACACGATAATTCACTTTCTCGGTAGGCTCACCGTATTTTAACTTTCTTCCTTGTCCTATATTTGCACCACCTCTATTTTCTTTTTTAGGCATGGTCAATAGTTTTAAGGGCATTATACACATCTTGAAGTCTTACACCTTCTTTCTTTTTATATGCCTGATACATTTTTGCAACTTCTATTTCTTTATCTGTTGCAAATCGGTATGGCTTCCTATTAACATTTTGTAACCCGTTATCAGTTGTCACCTGGTATGGTATATCATTGCCAAGCCTAACAAAATCTCCAATCTGAAACATAACATCTACTTCTGTTGAGTTGTGAAGCGTAAGGCTGTAATCCCCGATAGCATTTTCAGGAGTGTTTACGTTAATGCAATGAGCATCGGAAACACCTTTTTTGTTTACAATGTAAGTTTCGCCCAAATATTTAAAACGGCGACCAACTTCGATTTCTTTGATTGTCATTTTCATGTTATTTTGTTTTTGTATCACAAATATAAATAGTAATTTTTATTCAGCCTAATATTTGTACCACAATTTCAAAAAATAATTTTTAAACCATAATTGGCAGCACATAACAGCGGTTTGGCGGCATTAAATAGTAAGGTATTCAATAGCTTTCTTTAAGTATTCTACATCATGCTGTAACTTACCTATTGCCGTATTGCATTTCATACACAATAATCCCCTTACTTTATTTGTTGTATGGCAATGGTCAACAGCAAAACTCAACACGTCTTTTCTACCGCTATTTTTAGCACCACAAATAGCACAAGAGTAATTTTGCTTAATAAGCATATCATTGTATTGCTCTATTGAGATTGAATATAATCTACGCAGTTTTGAAGCCTTGTCTATTTTGCTATATAAATTTGGCTTTTTAGCTTTTGCTGCTTTTACCATTTCATTACAACAGTCTTTACAATCTTTTTGCCCCTTGTAAAACCTATCGCCTTTTTCTTTTTTACATCTTCTGCAAATCATATCGTTTATTTTTATGCAAAGATACTAATTTGTTTTTAAATAACTGTATTTATTACCTCCAATTTTTAGTTAAAACGACCGCCAAGCCGCAAAACGGTAGCAATACCATACTTCAAAGATTTTTCAATCTTAAGAGAAGTAGCAATACCACTAAGATAAGAAAGGTTGTGAAGTTCCTTTGCAACTTTCTTCGAAACGAATTTTACTGTAGTCTCCATGTGTGTTTTGGGTTTAATTAATTTCAACACTACAAAGGTAAAAAGGTTCGAATTAAAAAACAAGAAAAAAGTGAATTATTTTTTCACTTTTTTTCTTTTCTTAGCTAAGATTTCAAGTCGTTCTTTTTCCTTAATCAGTTCAACCCTTTGAAGTATTTCTTCCTCATTATAAGTGACAGGTGCAGGTTCAGGAATATAATGTGACAGCTTTATCCATTTGTTAAACCATTTCCACCACAGCAGAAATTTATTAACTAAGAATAAGAACCACAGCCCTAATGCACCCACAATAGGAGTGAACCAAAACAATACAGCTTTCTTGAATTCAGGACTATCCCTTTGAATGAACCCACGTTCAATGAGCTTAATGGTTATCCATCGAGCTAAAAAGAAATGAGCTACATACAGGATAATTAATAGTATTGCCATTCTTGGATTAGGTAGCATCATAATTCTTAACTAAATTTTAAAGGTTTCTCTTCGAGTGCCAATAGGATTTCATACAAGGCAGATGCATCAAACTCTTCCAAACCCCATTCAAGCATTTCAGGTTCAAAGTCATTCTCTTGTCTATGGTCGCCCAAGAAAATCAAATCCTTTTTCCTCACCCCTTTAATATCGACATAGTTATTGTCAGTAATGAAATGAGTGAATACAGCTTCACCAAAAGTGATTGTAGTTGCTTTGTTATCCTTGAATAACTTAGCTAACTTTTCCGTTATCTCTTTACGTAAAGCATCAGTAGCTTGTTCATAAAGTTTCATTGCTTTTGATTTCATATCTTTCTTAGTTAGGATTTTACCACTTACCACTCCATGATTTAGGGGTCATCTTGTAACCCTTACCATCGTTACCTACAACAAAGTAACCTGTTTCACTTTCATGATAAACAGGATAGCGTTTACCAATCTCAAACTTGTCATTCACGCTCCAAGCAGGATTAACCTTATCCAAGTCATCACCCCTGAATGTAGCAAGTCCAACGTGTTCAAGAATCTTTGGTAGTGCTGAATCAGGTGCAGATTTAGGATAGCAAAGTGCTTTGCGTATCGCTTCCTTATCTGTAATGGCTTACTTTGAACCAATACGTACAGATACTTCACTTTCGAATGAAAGGTTATGGGTAACAGCCCAAGTAAGAAACTTAGATACAAAAGAATTGTCAACATCAATTTTCAATATGGTATCACCATAGAGTTCACCCTGAACATTTTCTTTTGCAATCTTTTGTGCTTTGGGTGTTTGAAAGATGATGGTAGAGAAATCTCCTTCATCTTTTACGTAAACATCAGCAGTCTTTACATTTTCAGTTGTCATAGTGTTTGTATTTTAATTACAGAACAAAGGTATAAAGGTTCGAATTAAAAAGCAAGAAAAAGGTGAAATTTATTTTATTGGTAAATATTCACCACCAATATCATCAGTTAAGTAATCATCAGTTTCACAAATAGGACAAACCCAATAACCACCATCTGAATCATCAATATATTGCATTTCTTCTTCTTTACCAGTTAATAAATATTCTGGAGCATTTATTTGTGAATTTTGGTCAATTAAAATATTGCCACAATTATTGCATTTACATAAGTTAGCGGTAATCATACATTCTCAAGTTTAATTTTTTGTACATTGAACATTCTTAGTTAAGGAATGATAGCATGATAATCTTCATTTCTGCAATAACCAATTCGGTCATAATTATCCAGTTGCTTATCAAGTTCCTTCCATAACTTGCATCTATCAGGTCTAACACCCGTAAAGTGCCCTACAATATTCTTTTCACCATCTTTCACAGTATAGATAGTCCATACTTCATCTCTTGTATATCTCTTTTCAAGAGCTTTGATTTGATTTGTAGTTAAGACTTGTGGCATAGCTTTATTAGTTAAGAATTTTAATTTGATTTTCTTTAATCCATTCACTTACAATTCGATTAGCTTCTTCACGACAATCGCCCATTTCACCTAAACCAAATTCAGGATTAGACATAAGACTTTCGTAAATCTTTTTCTCTAAGGATTCAATTTGTTGTTCAGTCATAACTTTATGAATTTAAAGTCCAAGTGATAAGATACTTTTCATTGTAGGTTCGGCAACACTTACCACAAGATACTTTTCTTCTTGGCAATCTGTTTCTGCCCAATTCATGCCCGTTAGGACATACACCTTTATACTTTGCTATTGTTCGATATGCTACACCTAAACTGCTATCATTCGAATAGCAACGTTTGCCAGTACCACCAATTTCAATTAACTTTTTTCTCCAAACATAATTGTGCCCTTGACGTGGACAAAGGGCATGAGCTATTTCATGTAAGATAGTTTCTAATACATCTTCTTCATTAGCTAATAAAGTTAAACGCTTAGATAACTCAATTGTCTTTCTACGATATGAACAAAGACCAGCAGTACGTTTGCGATTGTTGAACTCAAATCTATAACCCATAGCAATAACATTGTGTTTTGCCATTAAAGTTAATGCCAATTTTTTTGCTTTATCTAAGTCCATTGTGTTTGTGTTTTAATACAAAGGTAGAACAAAGGTTCGAATTAAGCAAGAAAAATTTAATATTTTTTATTTTCTTAGTTAGAAATACCTGTACCAATTTAGTTATTAGTATTCGCTTCTTTAATTAAGAATATCAATGAATCGTTCAGGTAGTTGATATCATCATATTAGAATGATCGTAAGTATATCATTACATGATCGCACCAACAAATCTCTTGTCTAATTCTCATCAAACTTATATTTAATATCATCGATTACCATCCAACAACAATCTTCGATATTAATACCTAACTTTTCAGTTATAAATTTTTCGTAATCTTCCACTTCATCCACAGGATAGATATTACATACACCCAAAGCAATGTTTAAGATTACCAAATTCTTTTTCATGATATGAAAATTTAATTGGTAAAAGTAAATACTTAGATAAAAAGTAATAAAAGATAAAAATGATTATCCTATTTTTATCTTGAATGATTTTAAATCAATTTTTCTTCATTTGGTACATTGAAACCCTTTTTTCTACAAATTTCTCTTTCAGCTAGTGAAGCAACGCTCAAAAAATGCCCATGAACTACCATCCACTGCTTTAATGGCATCAATATTCTGCATGAAATATTTACCTATCTTTCGCATAGTCTTTTTTGGTGTTCTACCAAAATAAACATCTAAAGTGAGTGAACCAAAGTTGGGTACAAATACTTCACCTAATGCATCTGAAGACCAATACTTTTTAAAGTCTTCGTATGATTTTATTTTGTGTTTAGGAAATAGGTGTTCAGGAAATACACCCTGTCCCAGTTTAAAATATTCATACTGAAGAATTACATCTCTTTCGGAATAGAAGTGATACCTTTTATCAACCTTCAAGGTTTCTAATTTTGCATTGTGTACTGCGATATTAAATTCGCTAGTATCCTTAAGTCGAATTGCTGTCCAGCCTCCCATGGTTAATTATGTTTTGTCGATACAAAGGTAGGACAAAGGTTCGAATTATGCAAGAAAAATTTAATATTTTTTTTCTCTATGTTGTTTTATTGAATCCTTTATTACCTTAATGAATAGAGAAAATACAATTATGAGTAGTATTATCTTAACTAAGATCTCCATGAATTTGCCAAGTTTCAAGTTTAAAATTGATATCACTATTGGTGGTGTAACCACATACTTCAAGCAACTTCAATTCATCTTGACTCATATTCCAACCATAACCCGATTTCTTAATTAAGTTAATCGCTGACTTATTCGAATCAGCAACACCAATCATATTCTTGCCGTTATGGTCAAGAACAAAAGCGATAACTACGGACTTGATTTCAATCATATATCGTTATTAGTTCATAATTAAAACCATTAACACCAAATCCTGTTACGTCAGAAATTTTGTCTGCAAGTTTTTCAACAGGTACTTTACTCTTTTTATTCTTAGCTGAAAAATAAATCTCACTATAATGCTTTCGCAATTCCCTCTCCAGTCTTTTGTCGTTACCTATATCAAACTTGATATTAAAGACTTTATAGATTTTCATGATGATTATGTTTTAGTATGAAACAAAACTATAATAACTCAAACTAAAAAACAAGAAAAAGGGATAAATATTTCTATTCATCCCTTTATTAAACACAACACACACATTTCTTATTTAAGAATTATCTTAATTCTATTCTCATTAGTACCATCCCATTCTGTATTGATACCGAATAGATTGAGTACTTCTACGATTTCTTTACCATCACCGGACCATGATAGATAGCAAGAACCCATTCTTTTTAAATTGTCTGCATCTTGATTATGATAGAAAACAACCCTTTCAGCTTCTTTATCCGATAATGCAGCCCATGCACACGACTGACAACATTTAAAGTTTTGCTTTGCAGTATAACCTCTTTTTCTAAGCTCTCTAAATGCAAATGATATATCTGTTGTTGTAGCCATAGCATTTTTTATTTACTAATCGGTTGGCGGCTTTGCGTAGTGGCGGATTTAGAAGCACAAAACTGTCAATAAGCGCTACCGCTTTTTAGAAGCACTACCGTTCAATTTAGCACTGTCCCCTCCATTACGCAAAACCGCTGTTGGCTGCTGTGCTTTTTCTACTTCGGCATAGTATTCGTCTGTCGGTTCTTCTACAATAAATAAAGTTGGTGCGTCTGCAATTAGTTTTACACGCTTTCTTGCAATTTCACAATATTCGTGGCTTATATCAATTCCGATATATTGTCTGCCCATTTCGCAGGCAACTCTTGGAGTTGTTCCACTACCGCACATTGGGTCAAAAACAAGGTCGCCCTGATTTGTCCAAGAAGTGATATGGTCCCTTACGAGTTGGCAAGGGAATGGGGCTGGGTGTCCTTTGGCTTCTTGGTCTTCTTCCTTTTTCCCAACAACATATTCCCAAATATTTCCTTTGATTTTTCTGTCTTTAACGGGTTTAGCAAGTTTTTGTCTTATCTGTTCGTTCTTTGAATAGTTTTTGTAAGTCGTCCCGTTTAATTCAAGTCCAGCATGCATACAGTCAACCATAATTGGGTTGTGCGTTTTTACAACACCTTTGCTGAAAACGAACATATATTCAAACTCATTATTGTAACGCTTGCGATAAATCTGGGGAATAGGATTTCTCTTGCGAAATATCATTGTGTCATGCAGATTAAACCCAATTTCTTTAAAGTAAAGGGCTTGCTTAAAACTTGTTCCCGTTTCTGACGCATTAATGGTTGCGTCAGCAACTACCCAAACAACAACCCCGCCTGGTTTTGTAATGCGAAATAGTTGTTGTGCGATTTCTTCAAATGGGAAAACGTAACCCTTGTAATTTCTCAAATCATCATAAGGCGGTGAAGTAACTGTAAGGTCAATCACATCATCATCAAAATGCTTCATCACATCTATACAGTTGCCTTCAATTATTTGATTTATGTATTTATCCATACTCATTATTTTAGGTTAAATAAACCATTGTCAGAAATGGCATTGATAGTTTTAATTCTGCTTTCAATCTTGTGAACTTTGATAAGTTCCTTCAATGCTTCTTTGTGGCTCATTCGCATTATCTTTTCTCTTTCCTGTGCCAAGAACGTCAGGGCTTCTTCCTTAGAAATGGCGATACTTTCAGTCGCAACGCCTTTTTCAATACTCCACAAAGGTTCGACTGCTTTAGAAAAGGAAAGAATTGTTTTATTGATTGCTAACCAATAATCGGTAGCATTTTTTGAAGGATTTAGTGCCTTAACTGTTTCAAATATTTTCTTCAAAAGCTGTTGAGCTTTTACCTGTCCTTCTTTTTCAGAGTATGCGAGTAGTAATGCAAGGTGTGAGTATGTGAAAACACAAACATTTTGTGTCGTTGCTTGCTGGTAAATTTGACTTGAAGAAGTTGGAAGCTGATAAATCGGGCAAACAACTATTGCATAAGGTTTGCCACGCTTCCAACCGTGCATTGCTTGAATTTTAAAGTCCTTTCGATTTTTTGCTGTTCTACTTAGTCTGAACGCTTTGGCATCAGCAACAAAGCTGTAATCTTTTGCAAATGCTTCAACGTCTGCCGCATCTGCTCTCTCTTTAAGCACCAAACTTTTAAGTCCTAATGCTGAGTAAGCTAATGAAAGTAAACAGTCAGTGTATTTTGAATATAGTTTTTCTTCGCTTGTGTCGTGTCCGTAACTTTCGGGAATGTTGCCACAAAGTCGTAAGTGGTCAATGAGTGCAGTTACGCCTGACTTTTTAATTTCTACTTCAAGTTCTTTCTCTAAGCGGTCGGTGTCTGCACCGAAATTGCCGCTCAGTTTTCGGATTTCCTCAACCCAATACTGTCGAGTTTTTATTGCCTTTGATGATATTATTTTGTTCATTATTTTCTGTCAAAATATTAGTTTTCAAATTTACTTAAATTGTCCGTTTAACAGTCCTAAAATCGTGAAAAGTTGTCAACGGGAACTGTCGGTTGTTCGGTTTGTCAGCATTGCAGCCAACATTAACGCTTAATTTAATACCCTTATCGAAAGCCGAATATACGGGTTGATTTGTAGCTAAGAAAGACGCATCGATACCCATTATTCCGCCAGTTTCCAATTTCACCATCACAACCTTAACAAGTTGTTTAGTATCAGGGTCTTTAACCGTTACGGTCGTAATCTTTTTGCAATCAATCGTATTCAGTATCATGATTAAAGAAATTTTTTGTCTTCACTACCAATCAAACCTGCGTTTGTTAGTATTACACATTTAACCATTAACGGGTTAATCAAATCATTAGCAATTGCACTGATTGCGTAGCTAGGATTACCATAGGTATTTTCAACCATTGAGACAGTAACATTGGTTTCCATTAACCTTGTGCGCTTTTGGTGTCAAATACACATTATCATAAACATGTATCCATGCAATTTCACCGTCTGAATTTCTTAGTATTGTTTTCATTTTTTTAGTGTATAAATCAAACTTAGTTACAATTAAGTCAAAGATTGTAGGTTGAGGTTACTCAACCTCAACCCAATCTTCGAATTTTCCTTCGACATAATCAAAAATACCATTGTTCCTCCAGTCATCCCCATAGAAACCCCAACATGAATCAATTTCGTCTTCAGATATGCAACCATCATCGAGGAGATACTGATTTTAACACATACCCGTACACATCTCCTCTTAGGTATTGGTCATACGTTTCAACTTCACCAATTAAGCGATTTTCAACACGTTCTTTTACTTTTTTAGTTATTAGATTTACTCCGTAACATTCCCTAATAGCCCTACGTGTTGCATAAATGAATCCGACCTGAAATGAATCCCAAGGACAGCTAAAGGGATAGGTGCGAATAGTTATACCTGAATGATCGTACAAGTACAACGGTAGAACAACAGCTGCATCTAACTTATTGACTAAGTATCGTTTCATTCCATTCCAAATAGAAAAATTTTCGGGATTAATGTTGTGCTTATCACCCAACTATAACGTTTGTGAAAGCATACCATTTTACCCAAATTATCCCAATTACGTGGATTTTCAGGACAATCATGTTGATAAATTTCAAGTCTCAGATTACCCCTTTTGAAAATTTTGATTGGCTTTTCCATAGTGTGTCGTGTTTTAATTGTTTAACGATACAAAGGTAAAAAGGTTCGAATTAAAAAACAAGAAAAAAGTGAATTTTTTTTTCACTTTTTTTAATTAAAAATTTTAGCCCTTTTCAACATGCCTCTTTTTAAATCAATCAATTTGACAATGCCTGAAGTATGTTTTTCGTCTTTAGTTTCTTTTATCACTAATCTTGTACCATACATTTTATAACGTACATCTGTGAGATGAAAATAATAGTACTTATCATTCTTTAGAAAGTAGCCATTAATTGAATGATTATCTGCTTTTAATTCGATTAGTTTGGCTTTGATTGATTTCAATTCAGCTTCAAATTCATCTTTGAATGTATTCACCAATTTTTTAAATTGCTTTTCTGTCTTGAATTTCTTCAGATAAAGTTCGCATGTTTTTTTCATAGTTTTTGATTTTTAGTTAATTTTTGTTTGATTTTTCTTTTACAGTTTTTGCCACATATTCCTTGTGACGTGTTTATTTTCACAACGTATAAACAATTTCATTTTCGGTATAATCAGAAGTGCTACTTAATCGGGTAGCATCAAGTTTCCATGAACAAGGTGAATATGTTTCACATACTTTTTCAATAGCTTCAGTTTCATTATCTGCTGAAACTATCCAAATATTGTCTTGTTCATAATCCACTCTTTCTATTACTAAATAAAGTCCTTTCTTTTTCATAATGCAAAGTAAATTGTTAGTACATTGTTAAACAAGATAAATTGCATTTATTTTATATTTCTTAGTTAAGAAAACTTTATTACTTTTATAGACGGGCTTAAGTTATTCCATTCTTACCAACAAAGGTTATGTATTAATTATTGCTAATACCCTTACTTAATAACTCTTGTTTAAATTTCTCTATCAGATTATTAATCTTTTTAATTACATCATTAAAATCATCATCTTTGTTAAAACAAACTTCTATTTGGTTTTTTCTTCTTTCAAACAAATTCATTATTTCAAATATCTGTTTTGTTGTATCATAATCAGCAACAACAACTGATATATGATAATCACACACACCAAACCTATGTACATTGTTAATGTTTTCAGTATGGTCAGCTATTCGAAGTCGGATGCAGCCTTTATAGTTATCGTCTTTATCATATACATCAATATTGTTATATTTGTAATTACCATATTTTTGTTTATAATAATACTCAACATCTTGAAGTAATTTATTTGAATCAGAATTGGCAGCATCAATTTTTCTACATTCTACATATTCCCAATCACCCTCATGTACTATCTCATATATAGAATTATCATTGTAATATAGTTCAATCGGATAATCTTTTATCGTTTCATAATCGGTATCCAATTCATGAATAAATCTATATTGATTGGTTTGCTTTTGCAAATGCAAACTCATATCGGTTCTATTTAACCATTTTTCTGATATATTGAGATTTGAATTAAATCTTAATTTAGCTTTATCAGCATCAGTTCCATGATAGAGTATATCTGATGAATTAGACGTGTGGAAACTAACCAAATAGATAGTTAATGAAATTAAATTATTATCTTTCATTAGTTTCAGGTGAGTTCGTACATTGATCAATTTTTAGTTAAAATTCTCACCACAATCCGTTTCCATAATCATATCATAATAATTAAGTGCGTCTTTCTGTGTACTTTTAAGTACGAAGTCATTGTTACCATCTCTACTTTCAAAGGTAGCTTCCCAAGATAGTACATTGTTTTTATCTTTCGTGATTACAAATTCGATACCACTGAATATAGTGTACATTGTTTCTGCATCATTCTTTTTACAAAATGTATCCCAAAACTCTATGAAGTGATTTAGCACATTCATATTTTCTTCGTTGTTGGGTACAAGTTTAGAAGCCATTCGATAACCCCAGCGATATAAATTAGCGATCTTTGAATAGGTAATACTTTTCTTGAACATTATTGCACGTTCTCTATCTTCTTTTTCGTTGGTTTTAACCTCTCTACTACTTAAACGTGTCCAAAGATCACTTATCTGACTTTCAAAGGGATAGTCGTTTGTATCCTTTTGGCGTGGTACACGACATTCCAAGGTGCTACCAAAGTTTGTGTAACCATAACAAATAGCATCCGCACATAAATTTTCAATAGTAGATACCATAGCTTCTGACATATTTATAGATACAAACCCACGATCCCTACTTAAGAATTCCTTTCTGTTTCTTACACCGAGAACAGCATAATAATACCACATAGCCCCCATAGCTGAAATTTCACCCCCTATATTCATTGCATACTGATTTTGAAAATATTTGTGTTGATTTTCAAACCAATGTTCGAACACGTCGTGAAATATACCTATACCATCCCAGAAAGCATTAAACGATTCGTTTAGATTTATGGTTTTTTCATGTGCTAAACCATATTCTCCTGTTATATCATCTATAAAGAACTCAAGGCGAACAATGTGCTTTTTTTTCATGGTTATGTTAATTTAGATGATTAATAATAGTTATTGGTACATTAATACCGATTGATATGCAGTCTAAGATATTTACAGTATTCATTATGTTTGTACATTGTTATGGGCAAGTGGGCGAACCCACCCACCCTATAACATTTAAGCATGGTTTTTTTTGAGTTCTTTTTCTAACTCTGACTTACTTTCATAAGTTTTACTATCTAAATACCTGCCGTAATTTGGCGTGTATTGCGAAATAGTAACTTTGTTAGACTTCCAAACAATCGCTTTGTACTTTTTGCCTTTTGTAAATTCATTAGGCAATGTAGATTGTCTAAAACCATACTTTTTTAATAATTCTTCCATGATTTGAAGATTTTACCACCTGCCCATAACATTGTATTGCCAATAGTGGGGCAGACGAAACACTATTGAACAATTTGCACTACTATTTACATTTGTACCTTGATGATGCGGTAGTGCATTAACGCCCCACCATCGGCAATACTCGAACCGATAAAACAAATATAGAACAAAGGTTCGAATTATCCAAATTTTTACGGCAAATTATTAAATTTCACCGTAAAATTTTTTTAGTTAAAAATTTGGAATTCTCATTTTTTATTAAAACCTTTGTACCTGTAATGCATCATAATGCAGTACCGAGTGTACTCCAACCTACCCTACATTCTGTATTATTTAGAACAATTCTAAATTTCATTTTTTTGAAAAAAAAAAATTAAAAAAATATTTTGTAATTAAAAAATACTCTTCATATTTGCATCAGTTAAACACAAACACTTAAATACAGCAACTATGAAAAACACAGCAAAAAACAAGTACTACAAAGCAACAATGAAAGATTTTTTATTTCCTGTTGAAATTGTACCGACTCCGTACCCTGAAAGCAATCCTGATTGCGCATTCGATGTTGTCGCAACTATTAATAACGTCAAACGCAAATTGCAGTCGTGTAGTGATGTCTATTGCCTTATACCCAATTCGGAAATATTTCCTGTGATTGAGGCAAGCCTGAAAGAAAAAAACATACCCTTTGATTCGATTTATACACACATTAACTATTCTAAGTTTTATGCCGAATACAGATTGTTCACCGAAACGTTTGATATTCGGCATATAAACTTGTCTCTGACGATTTCGGTTATTCATTCCTATGATGGCTGGCTAACATATTCTTTCTTTGCGGGCTTAATAGGGAGGGATAAGCCCGAGTACAGAAAGTCAATTCCAGTAGTGGACCAAGACTTTTTAAAAGGCGGTAAACACACAAAAAAATCGTTAAGGGCAAGTATAGATTTTTTTGATACCGTCGAACAAATTATTAAACACAAAGAAGAGATAACAAAGGCTATCGAAACCTTGTTAATAACCAAAGTTGACAAGCCATCAGAACTTGTTGAAAAAGTAATGAGCGCAACAAAAATAAGTAATGGATACGGTAAGGATGGTAAAAACAAAAGAGCAGTTTTAGAGCGTGCATTGTATGCCAACAATAGATGGGATATTTACAACGCTTTCAATGAGGGCTACGTTTACAATAACGATTTAAACCGTCTTACGCCTGATAAGAGGGCACAATTAGATTTAAATATCATGAAATACCTACTTAATTAAAGTAGGTTTAAAACGAAAGAAAAGGGCATGAAAAGCCCTTTTCTTTTTTTCAGGTTTAAATATATATCTGATTTTCCTTGCATATATAGGAATTACTTACCATACCCCCCCTACCTATTACCATATCCCCCCCTTGGCCCTACCCCCGTCCAGGCCCACCACCCGTATGGTGGGGTCTTACATGAAAAAAATTTTTTAGGAAATTTCAGTTTTATATTTTTTTTTAGGAAATTTCAGTTTTATATTTTTTTTTAGGAAATTTCAGTTTTATATTTTTTTTTAGGAAATTTCAGTTTTATAT